>OMGP01000882.1_pt1 | contig 28296 bp, 40 predicted proteins | sample 1646091 | NCBI WGS metagenome assembly OMGP01 (sample SAMN05578580, study PRJEB25193) | human gut metagenome | biome: Human Microbiome; feature: human-associated habitat; material: feces | host: Homo sapiens | place: USA:Birmingham | reverse complement strand
CATACGAGATACATCGGTGACTGGAGTTCAGACGTGTGCTCTTCCGATCTAATGAAATCCTATAAAGAAACAAAGGCAGTAGTTAAAAATCTTATCCTTGAAAGAAAGGGGCTTGCTGGAATCACTAATCCCGATCTTACAGCACTGTACGACCATGGACATAACGTAACAAATGTCCAGAACGCCTTAAGCTATTTCAAGTACAGCCCACAGGCTAAACGCTTTATGGATAAGGTAGCAGCTATGTAGGGGCTTCGGCCCCTTCCAGAAAGGAAGTGCAGATATGAGAACAGTATATAAGACAAAATACTACACTGTAAAGAAAGACGACAGCGGACCGACACCGAAGTATCTTGTTTACCGTGACTGCAAAGAGGTTAAAAAGTGTTCTTCCCAGGTGGAAGCGACTATGTGGGTGTCCAGACAAAGGGGGCGACAGAATGAACATTGACAGCATGATACAGGGAAATCCCCAGGCGCTTGTTACTTCGTATAACGGCGTTCTGGTGGCGGATAGCCTGGAAGTGGCGGAACGGTTTGGGAAATCTCATAAGAACGTGTTGCAGACAATAGACAATCTTGTTACAAATTTGGCGGCTGAATTTTCAGCCACCAACGCCGAACCGGAAAGTTATTTTATCCCGTCTGACTACCAGAACCGCGGGAAGACCTATAAAAAATATCTTCTTACCCGCGACGGCTTTAGTCTTCTGGTAATGGGATTCACTGGACCAGCTGCTTTACACTGGAAGCTTTTGTACATTGAAGCCTTTAACAAAATGGAACAGGCACTACGAAGCAACGTAGACATACGCCAGCTGGTAACACAGATCACGACCGACGTACTTCGTACCGTTCTTCCAGATATTCGACAGGCTGTAGAGCCACCGCCAGAGATCGAAGACGGAAGGGTACACAATTCCAGACGCTTAGACTTCCTGTATGGGAACGACGAAGCCTTACCGAACTTCCTTACCGTGTATGACATACGGGACTACTTAGGAATAGGGCAAAGACAGGCTTACGAACTGGTAAAAAGCGAAGGGTTTCCGGCGAAGAAGTTAGGTAATTCCTACCGGATACCGAAAGACGACTTCTTAGACTGGGTTAAGAAACAATAGAAAGGGGTGTTAAGAAAATGCTTTACAGCGAATTTTTAAAGGGTACACGGGCGCCAGAAACGCCCGATACCTACGATCAGTTCCAGATCATAGGACAAATTTATGAAGACTGCGAAGGAATGACAAAGGAAGAAGCTTACCGTATCTGGAAGCAGACCTACGGCCGCGAACTGAAACGCCGTGAACTTCGCCAGCGGGAACGCCTGGAACTTTTAATTAACCGGGAAGACTATGATAGCGCCGATCGACCACACCGGGCAGCGATCTACCACGAACTTAGTACCCTTTTCTGGGCGGCATATTACAATAAAGACGGTAGCCGGTGTCGCCTTGCCACGGAAGGGCGCTGTTTTACAGACGTATACGGTATTACCTGGATACTGCGATACGACGGACGATACCCGAACGGGAACACGATCTTTAAGTTATGTGCTGTAGTCCGTGGGCGTATGCTGGATACCGATTTTACAAACTGAAAGGGGGTATTCTAGTGGAATGTGCAGTAGTGATAGTGGAAAACGGCTGTATCGTAATCTATAAGAGTGACGACCGTTTGAAGCTTGAAAAGGAAGTGATACGGGCGAAGAAATCCGGCTTTCCTTACGCCGTAATTGTACCGCGTGACGCCAATACTACAGTTTAAAAATATTTTTCTGTGACAGAGGTAAACAGAGGATAACAGAGGATAACGACGACACACGGCGGAAGCTATAAAAATTGTCGTGAAGACAAGTCGTATTTGTATCCTTATATTTTACACTGTATAATTGTCACACAGACAAATAAACAAGTAAAACCGTCACAAGGACAACGGCAAAGGAGAGAAAAAAGCAATGAACAAAGTAAAGTATTACAGACTAATTAGCGATCTGTTACTCAAAGACCTGTCAGAGAAAACAGGGTTATCCGTGGGGCATTTATCCCACATTGAAAATGGTAATAAGCAGCCGTCTAAGTCCGCTATGGAATCTATAGCATTAGCTGTAGGAAGTACGGTACCAGAAGTCTTTTACACGCCGCTTACGGCAGAAGAAAAAGAAGAAATGGAACACCTGGGCGACGAGGTAGACAATGGCTAAAGCCAGAGAACCGAAAGTATTTAGAAGTATGGACGATCTGCCTTTAATGCTTACGCCATACGACTTAATGGACTTTCTGGGAAAGGGCCAGCGACAGACCTACGAACTTATCCATAGTGAGGGCTTCCCGTATGTACAGGACGGCCCGAAGATAAAGATACCTAAGTGGCTGCTTATAGAATTTATAAATGAGAAAGTAAGGAAGGGGGAACCTTTGTAATGAAAATCCAGGAAGTGACGATAGAAGGCTATCAGTCACACACAAATAGTACCTTTCGTCTTTCCCCTGGGCTGACGGTCATTACCGGACCGTCGGACGCCGGAAAGACAGCGATCATAAGAGCGCTTCGGTGGTTCGCTTTTAATGAACCGACCGGGGAAGCGTTCTTACACACAATCCGTAACCCGGACGGGTCAGTTAAAGAAGCTGTAGACCAGGTTAAGGTATCCGTAACATTTGATAACGGTATCACGATCACGAAGACCAGAAGAAAGGGTAAGACGACCTATACACACAGCGCTTTCCCTACAGCGTGGGAAAAGGCAGAGATACCGCCAGAGATTAAGGAAACCCTGGGACTGGTAAAACAGCAGTACGGTGATTTTGAAACCTGTTTAAATTTTGCTTTCCAGCTGGACGCGCCTTTTATGCTTTCGGAAAGCGCAAGCGTAGGGGCGAAGGTCTTAGGAAAGCTGGCTGGTACAGAAATCGTAGATAAGTCGATCAGCGAGGTAAATAAAAAGACCCACCAGACACGTAACGATATTTCTTACGCCGACAAACAGATAGGGGAAATCGACTTGTCCCTTACGGAATACTTCGACCTTGACCGGTTCGACGCTGAACTTAAAATAGCGGAAGCTGCCTTTACAAAATTAAAGGAAGATCAGAGCCGACACGTCGCGCTTACTGCCCTTATGAATAGTTACCAGCTGAACACGGAACAGCGTATTAAATATTATGACGAAGTGGAACGTCTGGCCGGTGTGGTCGTCGCTTCTGTGTCGCTTGGTATCGCGGAGCGCGAACAGGCGAAAAAAGAAAAGCTGGAAGACCTTAACGTAGGATTCTGGAAAGCGGTACAAGATCAGAACGAACCTTTAAGGGTTATCCATATTACGCGAAATCTGGAAGACTTACAGGCTGATCTTAAGGAAGTGGAAACAGACGTAATAAGGTACGACGCACTTTTAGGCTTCCAGTATGGGTATATCAATTTACAGGAAACCATAAGAAGAACGTCGGCGCTGGTAGTGAAGTTAGACCAGGCGGTAGGGCTTTCGTTCATGCTGGATGAAGCGGAAAAAGACACACAAGCCTTAGAAGCCCTGGAACGTGCCTATAAGCGGTTTAACGAAGTAAGCGAAGAAGAACGCGACTTACGATATAAGGTATCTTCCCTGGGGAACACAGAAGCCCTGGCGGACATTCTAGGAAGCATTTCTAAGCAGTACGACGAACTGGACAACCTTAAGAAGTTAAATGCGGTAAGTCAGACAAGACAGCTTTCCTATGAAGCAGCTGGAAGATACGTAGAAAAATGTAACAGAGAATTAAAGGAAGCACAGGAAGAACTACAGGCCGCCTGGGAAGCTGCCGGGGGCGTGTGTCCATTGTGCGGAAGTGAGGTAAAAGAAAATTGTACACATTAAACGACTTCTTTTGTGGGTGTGGCGGTCTTGGTCTGGGCTTCCAGAACGCCGGGTTTAAAATCGTCGGCGCCTGGGATTTTGACAAGTACGCTGTAGCCACATACAGGGAAAATGTAGGCGATCATGTGGTACAGGCAGATATACAGAAAATGTGTATTGAAGATGTACCGAAAGCCGACGTCTGGGCGTTTGGGTTTCCTTGCCAGGACTTAAGCGTAGCCGGAAAACAGGCGGGTATAAAGCTGGAATGTGCCGACTGCGGTACCGTATGGGAAGTGTCCGCGGAAACTTACAGCGAAGAAAATTTATGTCCGGGTTGCGGTGGTACGAACCATAGGGCAGCGACCAGAAGCGGTATGTTTTTTGAAATCATGCGGCTGCTGGCCGAAGCAAGAGAGAGAGAGCCGGAGAAGGTTCCGAAAGTGCTTGTAGCGGAAAACGTGAAGGCGTTAAGGAAGCTTCTGCCAGTGCTGGAAGCAGAATACGGAAAAGCCGGGTACAAGTGCCACGCACAGCTTTTTAATAGCAAATATTGGGGCGTACCACAGAACAGGGAAAGGTATATAGTTGTCGGTACTTTGGACAGCTTGCCGGATACCTATACATACCCGGAAGAACAACACGACTACGTACCGAAGCTTTCTACAATCTTGGAAGCTGATGTAGACGACAAATTTTACGTTGCCGACGAAAAGGCCCACAAGATCATAGACCAGGCGTTACAGCGTATTTCTTCTATGGGTAAGGTACACGCCACGATTACGCCGGACAGAGTAGATAAAAGGCAGAACGGGCGTAGATCGAAGGAAGACGAAGACCCTATGTTTACGTTGACCGCCCAGGACTTACACGGCGTTATTGTAGACGACACTTACGGCTATCCTACAGAGAGAGAGAGAGAGAGAGAGAGCCGGAAAAGGATTTACACAGAGGTAGCCCCGACACTACGGAGCAGTCGGCAAGGGGTAAAGGTGGTAGAGAATACCACGAAAAGCGATACGGAAAAGACGCCCCCTTGTTCCCGATAGCCGAAGCTACAAAAGCCGGGATAGCTGTAGGGAGATATGGGGACGCCATAAATATAGCTTACCCGGAAAGTAATACCAGACGCGGACGGGTTGGAAAAGAAATAGCCCAGTCGTTGCTTACAGGGTGTTCCCAGGTGGTTATATGTGATAAGAAAGGCGGAGAAAATGACACATGATTGTAGAGAGAGAGAGAGAGAGAGAGAGCCACAGCCACAAGGGCTACCACGTATCTTACAAGTAGCACATAAGGGAAGTGGTGGACAGAAAGGGTGGATACACCACACAGCCGGAATAGTTGGAGCTGTAACGGCTACCGACTACAAGGACCCTAAATACATCTTAGAGGAAAGGGGCGAAGACATGGAAAACGAAGATATAAAAGTAGTTGGTCTACTTGATATTTCAAGTCACGATCATAGCAGACGGGTACACGACCCGGACGGTATCAGCCCAACAGAGAAAGCTGTAGCGGGTGGTACACATCATATTAAAATCTTCGATCACACGAAGTATAGAGTAAGAAAACTTACGCCGACGGAATACGGCAGACTACAGGCGTTTCCTATGGATAACTGGAAACAGGTTGTAAGTAATTCACAGGCGTATAAGCAGTTCGGAAACGCGGTTACCGTAACATTGGCGGAAGGTATCGGTAAGTCTGTTATCGGTTATCTGGACAGTGTTTTAGGGGGTGCGGCAGTTTGAAAAACGATTTTATCATACGTGGAAAGGAAGCTACGCTTTTTGTAGAAGCGCCGCCAAACGTGGGCTACGGTTCCGTGGAAGTAAAATTGGACGCTGCGGATATGGACTTAGTTAAGTCCTGGCCTGGTACATGGTTTGCCTTTATCCACAAAAGTAATGGACAGCTTTATATAAGAGCGACCGCCCACCGTGTCGGTGGTAAGGTGGTAAATGTTTCGGGCTTTGAACAGAAGCAGCCGCTTTTACATAGGGTTATATCGAAGCCGGAACGCGGACAGAACACGATCTTTAAGGACGGTAATAGCTTGAACCTTACCAGGGATAACCTTATTAACCTTCCGATCGGTGAAAGCTACATACCAGTAGAGCCTACCGGTCCAGAATACGCCGACATGGTTAAGGGTGTCCACTACCGGAAGGATAAACAGCGTTACGAAGTCCGGTGTTTCTACAAAGGAAAGGCCCATAACCTGGGGGTTTATAAGGACGTCGGCGTAGCGAACGAACGCGCTACGGACTTCCGTAACCTGGGACCAGACGGCTACCTTACGAAATACGGAAAGTGGGGTACAGTCTAATGGGTTTATATGAAGGCGGTTTGTTTAAGGTATCCCGTAAACTTGACGGAAAAGGACGCTTACAGCTTCCGGGGGATTTTAGAGAAGCTGTAGGGTTTGCCTTAGACGAAGAAGTGGAAATAGCCGCGGTCATGCTGAAAGACAGCAAAAAGGCGGCACTTATGATAACCAGAAAGGAAGGTAATACAAAATGACAGCAAAAGACTTAAGATCGCTACTTTATGACGTGCCAGACAATAGCGAAATTGTGATACTGAATGAAAACGCACCGATCAAAGGAGCTGTACCGGTATATCAGACTTTTACCCTTAAAGTGGACGCCGGTAGCAAAGTGGTACTTATGTATCAGAGTAAAAACGGAAAGGAAGGTACGAAGTAATGGATATTAAAGAACGTATTGAGAAAGCAAAAGAAAGACTGGAAGCTGCTAAAAATGCAAAGACAAAGGCGGAAACACAGCTGGAAGCCGCACAGGAACAGTGTGATAAGGTCGTAGAAGAAATGAAGCAGTTAGGCGTTACCCCGGATACGATCGAAGCAGAGATTACCCGCTTGTCGGAATCCATAGAAGAAAACCTTAAGAATGTGGAAAGTAACATACCGGAAGTTTAGGGGGTAGCTTATGGGACTTATGGATTTTTTTATCCGTCCAGAGCCGGTAAGCTATGGTACTGCGAAGGGTTTAAACACCTTGCAGATTAACCGTATAGCTGCTGATCTTCGTACCGCCAGGGACAAGGTTAATAACCAGATGGCGAAACGCGAACTACTGGAAAAGCAGAGAGAAGCAGCAGTAAAGGTAAAGACGGAAGCAGAAGAACAGTTAGGCGTGTTCGGGCTGGTACAAATTCTTTTACAGAAGACCAGCGACTACGCCAGACAACAGGTAAAGGTAAGGATAGAAGATATAGTAAGTGAAGCGCTTAATGTGGTCTTCGGTGGGAATCATAAATTTATGATCGACCTTACCTTAAGAGGTAACCAGCCTATCGCTGAATACTACTTAAACGACGACAGCGTTATTACGAAGTTAGAAAAGCCGGATTATGACCGCGGCGGCGGGAAAATTGATATTATTGCCCTTGCGCTTCGTCTGGCAGTCGGCGAAATGGAAGGCGTAGACGGTCCGTTATTCCTGGACGAAGTAGGTAAGCACGTATCAAAAGAGTACGCGCCGTCGGTAGCGTATTTCTTAAAAGAGTACAGCGCCACTTTTGGAAGACAGATTATACTTATCACACATAACGCTGACCTTGCAGAAATCGGGGAAGTAAGTTTAGCTGTGAAGCGTTCCCAGAGTGGAGAAAGTGAGGTGTCCGTATTATGAAAAAACATTGTATAGACTGTGGGATTATCTTCTATACGGACGACCCAGACCAGGTACGGTGTGAGTGCTGCGAAGACGACCGAAAGGGGGACGAAGAAGATGGTTAAATTTTTATTCGTTGGCGATCTACACTTACGCGGAACGAATCCCAGAAACCGTATAGACGACTATAAGGAAGCCGCGAAACAGAAGCTTAAGGAAGTTTTTAAGATAGCTGTAGATAATGCTGTAGACGCGATCTTACAGCCTGGGGATATATTCGACCGGCCGGAAGTTGGTATAGCCGTTCTTCTGGAATTTGCAGAAGTGTTAAAGGAAAGTCCGGTAAACATTTACTGTACACTGGGTAACCATGATATTTACGGATATAACGTAGACAGCTACTACCGTACCAGTTTAAGGCTTTTGGAAATGCTGGTACCACAGCTTACGGTTATCAGAAGCGCCAGCGACAAGCCTATTTATCTGGCAAAGGGACATTACAAGGTGTATCTGACTGCTACGCCGTACAGTAAGGATATGGATATAAATGGCTACGGATACGGCCCGGACGTAGATTACCCGGAAGGTAACCATATCGGGGTACATATAGCCCACGGTATGTTATTAGATCACCGCCCACCGTTTGACCGATATAGTGACTTATATAAGGTGGACACGACCGCCGATATTATCCTTACTGGACACGATCACTTAGGCTATGGGATTTACCACAGAAGCGCTGACGACAAGCTTTTTGTAAATCCAGGCAGCCTGTTACGTATGTCAGCTTCCGTTAATGAGATGGAACGGCAGATACAGGTAGCACTGATTAAGATAGACGAAATCAGTGGAAAGTACGAAGCGGAGTTTATACCGGTGTCGTGTGCGAAGTCCGGGGAAGAAGTCTTAGATCGTAGTCGTATTGAGGAAGAAAAGGAACGACAGTACGCTATGGACAACTTTAGCGCACTTATCCAGGGTCACACCGGTAATAAGGTTCTTATGGATATTAACCAGATTATCGACCAGGTAGCAGCCGAAGAAAAATACAGCCCGGAAGTAGTAAAGACAGCTTTACAGATTATTGATAGGCAAAGGGAGCTTGTAGCGGTATGAAGGTGAAATTTTGGACTTGTGGTAACTGTGGACATGAAGAACCGATTACGGATAACGATTTACAGGAACTTAACCCGGTGGTTTCTTCCGCTGGTGCTATAAAAATCAGCTGCCCGAATTGTGGCGCTTATACGATCAGTAAACCGTTTGACAGTTCTTGTATGGGTGGGTCGTTCCTGGTGGTACGCCCACATATCCGAAAGGGGGCGAAGCCGTGACCGGTAAAAAGATAAATGCTTTCAATGAACTTTGTAAAGATACTATGATCGCAAATATGGCGGATACCTTAAAGGCTTACGGCGGCTTCCCGGAACTGGAAAAACAGGTTTACGACTTAAAAGCGTGTACCGTTATGGAAGTCGCCAGCGCGGTACCTATTGTACAAAATGTCGTTATATCTGCCGTAGTTAAAACAGCTGTAGAACAGGCAAAAGCACAGGAAAAAGAACAGGAGCAGAGAAACGGTATTTTAGGCAGCTTTACAAAAACATTATGCAATTAAGAAAGGGGTAAGACAATGCAGATACTTAAATTAAAAGACGGCGTGGACATCGAAAGCCTTAGAAAGTACGGATTTAAGACGGGTAAGGAATGGGCCGACCAGGGGGAACGTTGTTTTCTTCCAGAAGTAGGTATGTCCTATCAGTATGAATGGTTCCATGTGTTCGCTATGGACGAAGAAGAACCGGAAAAGATTGCTTATACAAGTGATGAATTTAGTATTCCGCGTATGCAGCTGTATGTACGTGATCGCCACGTATGCTGTAGTTGTTCCGTGGAAGGTACCTACCACATTGATAACGACGATATGGAACCGTTGTTTACCGTGTTATTCGATATGATAACCGACGGCATTTTAGAGAAAGCAGAGGTGTAAAACATGAAAGAAGAATTACAGAAACTTATTGAACAGTACGGCGCGGACGCCGTAGCAAAGGCGGCAGCCGAAGCCTTGAATAAGCACGTACCGACCATTAACACCCCGGTAGTGACAGACGAACAGCTGATTAACACTATCTCACAGCTGGACGCTGCTGTTACAGATATTCTGGAAGCCGGACGTAAGAACGAAGAAACCTACCAGAATAAAGTCGAGTTAGCCAGACGCGCCCGCCAGCTGGAAACCTCTATACAGATCACAGAAGCAGAAGCTATTAACACGATCTGCGGAACCGGTAAGGACGCCTACGGTATTATTCCTTACCCGGATGGTACCCATGTAAGGGTAGCTGTTACAAACGATACCCAGCGCGACGCCTTCCGTAGACACTTTAGCGCTGACGAACGTAAAGAACTGGCAAGCGTGGAAGCAGATATTAAGGCTATCGAGGTTTCCCAGTTTAAGGCCAGGGAAGACCTGGACGCAAAGAAAGAAGCCTTAAGCTGTATCAGAGCGAAGGCACAGTTACAGGCCGCCGCACTTACCTACCTTGCGTAATGAGAAACAGGCGGAACGTAGACAGCGTGGCGAAGACTTCCAGGAAGAATGTAGAAGAAGCTGGCGGCAGATACCAAACTTATGGCGGTTACGCATTACAGACGGTGGAAACTTGGGTACAAGGCCGGCGGACGAACTGGTACTTCTGGAACACGTAAATTTACTTTGTGAGGAAAAGAGAACGGACGGCGACCGGTTTATGTTGTCAATGTTACGCACCGACCAGCTTAAAGGTCTGATAAATTTTGAAAAGGCATTAGACAGAAATATAGGGCTTGTCCTGGTATCCTTCCTTAACGAAGCTGTAGACGTTGCCTACGCTTTCCGATTGGTTCACGCTATGGCGTATATGAACCAGAAAGGACGGCGTTATATAACGCTGGAAGAACTACAGCAAGGGAAAATAGAAGCTATCAACCTTCCACGTATAGAGATAAACGGCGAACGTGGATACGATTTAAAGGGGGTGCGAGATTGTACGTATACGAAAGCAATAACATAAGGGTAAGTGGCTATCCGCTTCCCTTGAAACTGAAAATAGTAGACGATCTTACGATAGATAACCCGGCATATTTAAAAGCGAAGTACCAGCGTCGTCCTACCTGGGGCATAGACCAGAAGCTACAGCTGTTTACATATGACAACGACGGAAGATTAATACTTCCCCGTGGTTATGCAGATCGTTTATACAATCTTATCCCAGAAACAACGACGTCCGTTAAATGGGATAAGGAACAGGTAGAAGGGGAACCGGTAGACTTCGGACCGTGGAACGAAAACTTCCAGATCAGAGATTATCAGCACCCGCTTATTGATAGCCTGTTACGTAAAAATGGTATCGGGGTTTCCCCGGCGGGTTCCGGTAAAACTATCATGGGTATGCGATATATCTATGAAGTTGGACGCCCGACCTTATGGCTTACCCATACCAGAGATTTAGTATATCAGACCAGGGACAGGGCGTTATCTACACTGAAAGGCGTAGGCCGTGTCGGTATCCTGGGGGACGGTGTAGAGGACTTCGGCGACCGTAAGCTTATCATAGCGACGGTACAGACGCTTAAGGCAAAACAGCGACTTGTAGAAAAGCTGAAAGAATTTATAGGCGTCGTCGTGATCGACGAAGCGCACCACTTCCCCAGTACCCAGTTTTTAGATACCGCCGCCCAGTTTCCGGCGAAGCGTATTATAGGACTTACAGCCACACCGAAGCGTAAAGACGAAATGGAACAGCTTATGTACTTAGGTATTGGACCGGTACTACATGAGGTTCCCAGAACCGCCCTTTACAAAGACGATCAGCTGGTTTTACCAGAAGTAAAGTTTGTCTACACGTCCTTCACTTACGGGAATGAAGATAGCGCCGACGGAAACATAGACGCCGGGGGCGAAGACCTGGATTACCAGGACATTTTATACCGACTTTTTGAAAACGAAGACCGGTTAAACCTGGTAGCCAAAAGTATCGTAGACGCGGTTAAATACGGTCAGTCTATCGTTCTTTCTGAAAGCGTAAGGTATTGCTTTAAGCTGAAAGAGAAAGTAGACAAGCTTCTTACGGAACAGGGCTACAGAGGTTGTAAGACCGCTGTAGTGCATGGCGGACTTACCCGGTATAGCTGGAAAGTAGCCAGTGGAAAACGACAGGCCGAAGCCCTGGCAGCTGACTACGGTACAGAATGTAAGTATAACGGAAAAGCCAGAAGGTGGAAAGTAAAGACGCCGCAGTATACCGAAGAAGAATTTAAGAAGTGGCAAGTTACCAAAAAGAAACGACAAGAGATTTTAGATCAGTGTAGGGAAGGAAAAGTAAATATCCTTTTTGCTACACAGTTGGCTCGTGAAGGTTTGGACATACCTAGCCTTTGCGTAGGGCATACAGTAACACCAAAACGTGGGGACGGAAAGAGTAACACCGGTCTTAATCTGGAACAGGAAATAGGCCGTATTATGAGAAAGGACCCACAGAACCCAGATAAAAAAGCGGTATGGTTCGACTATGTGGACGCTTCTGTAGGCGTTCTGAAAGGTCAATACTACAGCAGAAGAAAGGTATATAAGCGTCTGGGTATTAAGTTACCATCTAAGCCGAAAAGCGCCGAAAAGGACGTTATAGACGGTTTACTGGATAGTATTAAATTTTAATTACGAAAGGAAGTATTTATTATGAGTGAGAACACAACACAGAACATGGACGTAGCAGCAAAGAACGCCGGAACAGAAGAAGTAGCGGGTACAGCGATCGCAAAAGCAGCGGAAACAGCTGTAGCAGAGGTTAAGCCGAACGGCGCCGCATATATTACCACACTTCTTAATAACACTTTTGAGGAGTTCCAGAAAGCAAACGACGGCTTAGACCTTGATTTTGTTTACATGGGTTCCTGGCTGACTGTGGATAAGAAGGGGGATTTTGTGGATAAAGACGATGACAGTATTAAATATAAAGATCATATCGACGTCATTATTGGAAAAGGTGAAAAACGTTGGTCTTTATGGGGATTACAGAACAGTCCAGAAGACGGCCAGCTGATTGTAGCTTGCAGAGAGAAAGAAGACGCCGTACAGCAGCTTACAGCGTGGTTACAGGAGAACCCGGAAGCAGCGGAACGCTACAGCGTGGAAGACCTGGAACTTCGTTATATGGCTTCGGTAGTTCCTGTAGACGCCCTTTCTGAAGCCGACGGTATCCCGAAAATTTATATTATGTCCTTCGCCCCTACTGCTACGATCGCCTACGGTAAGTATGCTATGAACGTATTCCGTGGAGCGTATAAAAAGATTGGTATTCCGGCACGTACAGGACTTACCAGCGTGGTTACCAGACTGTCTACAGAAGAACAGCGTAGCCGTACAGACGCTTCCGTATCCTGGCTGGCTATCAAATTTGAAGCTATGGGAGTATTTAACCCAGAAGACTATACCACAAAGTAAAACAGGGGGCCTTAAGAAATGGCAAAACAAAATAAAGAATATGTGTACGTGGATTGTTACCAGTGCGACGAAAACGGAAAAAGCAGCCCGTGGAAGCGTAAACACTTGGACGACGTACCGAAGTGGCAACACGAAGAAGCAAAGGACTTTAATTGTTTTGCCACGGTCCAGAAATACGCAAATGAGAAGAAGACAGAGGGGGAAGACTTCTTAGCCCCCCTGTACTTCGACCTTGACTATAGTGAAAATCCGGCAGTAGCCCAGGAAGAAGCTATTAAGCTGGTGGAGTTCTTCACCGGAGAACTTGATATACAGGAACAGGACTTACATATTTACTTTTCCGGGTCTAAGGGCTTCCATATTCTGGTAGACGAAAGAGCGTTAGGCGTAGAGCCTAGAAAAGACTTACAGAGAGTATATAAGCATATTGCCGGATACCTTCGTTACAGGTTAGGAGAAGTACAGGAACAGGAAGACGAAAACGGACGACCAGTAGAGTATACAGAACCTTTAAAAGCTGTAGACCTTGTGGTTTATACCGTAAAGCGTATGTTACGTCTTCCATATTCCAGACACCAGAAGACCGGGCTTTACAAGATCGAACTTACCTTACAGCAGCTTAAGGAACTGACATTAGATGAAATTAAGGAAAGAGCGCGTACCGGACAGCCTATCCAGAGAGAAGAAAAGACAGTACGTAAAAGACCAAAAGCCGGGGTGTTCTACGCGGACAAGTTACACGAATACGAAGAAGCCGCCGCTACAACGTCCGATAAGCGAAGTAAAACAGAATATATTTTCGTTAAGGATAAGCCGCCGGTATGTGTAGAAGACATTCTTAACAATGGCTGGAAGAAAGACGGCGATCGTAATAACGCCACTGTGCAGCTTTGCTGTTACTTTAAGGCAGCCGGATACAAAAAAGAAGAAGCTACAAGTATCCTGGAAGACTGGGTAGTAAAGTTTACCAGCGCGGACAGTCGGTACAGTATCCAGCAACGTAAGGCGAATACCAGAAACGTTATAGAAAGTGTTTACGGAAGTGAAAAGGACTACCAGTTTGGGTGTGCTTTTATACGATCACTTCACGGCGAAAAGAAGAAAGGCGACAACGATTACGACAGGGTACCGTGTGCTGGTGATATGTGTCCTTGTATTAAGGGTAACACCGACGTAGCCGAAGAAGCTATAAACCTTCCGCTTGCGAAGACTTCCGACGCTTCCCTTACTGGTAAGTTGATTACGACCCGCGTAATGGTGGCCGGTAAGAAGCATACGCCTTACGTTGTTCCGAAAAAAGTAGAGTATTCGTGCTGGGGACAGGAAAAATGTAAAAAGTATGGCTGTCCGCTGCTGAACATTCCTACAGCTACGGCATATAAGGAACTGAACGCCCATAACCGCGAACTTATTCAAATGACAGAAACGGGCGACGACAATATAAAGGGAATCCTTCGGGAGATCAGTGGGATACCGTCTTGCGGAAAGTATGATACTTCCATTGTGGAAACGATCAACGTAGACGAACTTCTGGTTATTCCTATGGCGGAAGAAGACGGCGTTAAAGAAGACGATACCGGAAGCTATGTACTTCGTAAGATTTACGCTATCGGTGGTATGAAGATTGAAACGAATAAATACTATGAGATCAGCGGTTATATGTACCCACACCCGAAGAACCAGGAAAGTACCATTCTGGTAACGAACGCGACACCTTTACAGGACGTCGTAGAAAGCTTTTCCTTGACCGAAGAAGTCCGGGAAGAACTGGACAGCCTTAGACCGGAAAGTATGACAGTGGAAAATATCGTATCGAAGCTGGGAACTATACTTAATGATCTGACATATAACGTAACGCATATCGTAGAGCGCGACGAAGTTCTTTTAGGTCTGCTGCTGGTTTACCACAGTATTTTACGTTTCCGTGTTCCATGGGATACCGACCCTATAAGGGGGTGGGTAGAACTTAAGATAGTCGGCGATACTGGTACCGGTAAGTCTGCTTTAGTCGAAAAAATGATGAAATATATCGGACTTGGTAACCATGTAAATGCAGAGAGTACAAGCCGTACCGGTCTTACTTACAAAATGGAACAGGGTAACCGCGGAAGCTGGTATATCGTCTGGGGTGCCTGGCCGTTGGCAGATAAAGAGCTTATATGGGTAGACGAAGACACCGGTATAGAAAAGGACGAATACGGGGAAATGACCCTTGCAAGATCAGACGGTAAGCTGGAAGTTAAGAGAGCCGTTACAGCTGAAACGCCTTGTAGGGTAAGGGCTATCCTTTCTGGTAACGCGCCGAAAGGTAAACGTCTTTCCGATTACGCCCAGGGTGCCGAAAGCTTAAAGGGCGTCTTTAACAATGAGGATATACGACGCTTCGACTTCGCTATATTTATGAGATCGACCGACGTAGACCCGGAAAAGTATAACCGGTCGCTTCCGTCATTTCCGCGAACCATGAGCGACGACGCCTTAAAAAATAACGTGTTATTCGCATGGAGCAGAACCCCGGAACAGGTTGTATTTTTACCCGATACTGTAGACGCCATTCTGGAAACAGCTACGAAGCTGTCTAAGGTATACGGAAACGCTACAGATATTCCGCTGGTATCGCCTTCCGATCAACGTAACAAGGTGGCACGTTTGGCCGTGGCCCTTGCTTCACTTACGCACAGCGTAGACGAAAGCGGGGAACGAATTACCGTTTACCCGGCACACGTAAACTTTATTTATGACTATCTGGTACAGCTGTATAACGCCCCTGGTTGTGGTCTTAATTACTATGCACGACTGGCAGTATCAGAAGAAATAGTAGGGGATAAATTCGACAAGATTACAAACGAGTTAAGAAAGCTGGATACCTTAAAGGGAGCCAGTAAGTATAACGAGTTTATAGACCTTTTCGCCAGACAGAAATATTTACGACTTGGCGACGTAGAAGCTATGCTAAGCATTGAGAAGGAAGAAGCAAAGGCTATTATTAACCAGTGTGTCCGCCTTCGTATGCTGACTATGACAAGCGGCGGATACAGAAAAACGCCGCGGTTTAACTCTTATATATCAAAGTGTTTTGAAATGGGATTATTCGATCACATGGAAAACGACATTTAAAAAAGGGGGTTCTATTATTGAATTTAAGTAATATGTTCCCAGCTTCCGGCGGTCTTGCAGCACAGGTTAAAAAGCCAGTCGCTACGGCAGTAGCAAAACCTACAGAAAATAAAGCTGTAGGTTCTTCCCTGGCGGACTGTATGCAGACAAGAAAGCGTCCGGGAGAATGGGCGATTAAATGGCCGAAACTTCGTAAGCAAGGTTTTAAAGACTACAGACCGCTTCTTACTATACAGGAAGTTATTGATTATTGTAACCGTTGTGAGGAAACCGGGTTAGGTGGTTTCGACTACGAAACAAGTGGAGATAAAGACCACAGGATACCGCCGACAGACGAAGACGGTAATACAGTAACAGGAAAAGCCTTAGACAGCTGGACGCGTGACGTCAACCTTGACCCATGGAAAGCGGAAGTGTGCGCTATGTCTTTATCGGCAGCGTGTGACGAAGCAAGGGCTATCTTTATTGACAATCCGGGGGCTAATCAGTTTGAGCCTGGTTTATCAAGGAGTGAAGCCAGAAAACGACTTTTTGACACCTTAGAACAGTATTTCTTTACAAACCATAAAATCATAAAGATTGCCGTAAACATGAACTTTGAAACGAAGTTTACGGCGAAGTACGGTAAATATATCCTTATGCCATGTGCTGACCCGTTCATAGCATGGATAAGGTTATCACAGCTGCTATTACCGAACAAAATCAAAAATCCGAAACGCCCCTACGTTGGCAAAGGTCTTAAGCCTATGACGAAGGAAGTCTTCGGCGTACAGATGTCAGAATTTACTTCTGTCCTGGAACGTAACCAGGCGTTATTTTTCGACCAGGTACCAAACGACGAACACGACGCCTTAAGCTATTGCTGTGAGGATAGCGACTACGCCGTACAGCATTACCTTTACTGGGACGAAGTAGCGAAACAGATAAGCAACGATAACGAAGTATACCCGACATATTCCGACTGGTTAAAAAATATCGAAATGCCTTTTACAAGGGTTACCGGTATTATGGAATACTGGGGCATGAAATGGGACAGCGACATAGCCCAGGTTAAAAGAGAAGAAGCGAAGAACGCGATCGAGATAGCCGCCCAGACTATGAAGGACCTGGCCGCAAGCGTCGGCATAAAAGACCTTAACGTAGGTGTCGGCGGTAAAACGAAAGACGTTAAATCTTTTGTCTTTGATACGCTTAAGCTTCCGGCGGCTGCCTGGTCTGACAAAACAAAAGACCCTAGCCTGGACAGTAACGCCCTTATGGATATGATCTTTATGTTAGAAAACAAGCTGGAAGACCCAGACGAAGAAAAGTACCTGGAAACACCTTTACCGGAAGAATGGGAAATGGTAGACCCGGACTTATCTTATCAAGATCAGCGTCTTTTATGGCCGCGCGAATATACTACAGCAGAAGTTAAGCGTATCAGAATCGCGCGTAGGGAAGAACACCCATATAAGGACATTGGTATTAAATTCTTAAAGAGTATGCAGACCATACAGAAGTACGCTACCTTGTTATCTTCTCACGTAGAAGGCCGCGAAAAATACGTAAACCCTGTTACTGGCAGAATCCACGCAAAGTATGAGCCATGGACAGAAACGGCCCGCCTTGCGTCCAACAGTCCGAACGGTCAGAACGTACCGCGCCCGGATAACGACGAACTGGGGGTACGAAACTTCTATAAGGCGGAACCGGGTAAAGTATTCCTTCTGGAAGACGAAAGCGGCTTTGAACTTCGCTTAACCGCCTGGAAGTCCGGGTGTGAAGTTATGCGTAAAGCTTTCAGAGATCACGAAGACCTACACAGAAAGACAGCTGCTACTATGACAGGTAAACCGGAAGCAGAGGTTACGAAGCACGAACGTAGTGGAGCGAAGGCCGGAAACTTCGGTTCTGTTTATGGTGGTACAGAACACGCCTTACAGAAAACCTTTAAGAAAATGGGGCTTCGTAAGAGCCTTCCAGAGTGTAAAAAGATTGTAGACGCCGTTATGAAGACTTACCCAGGTATCTCACGTATGCAAGTAAACGCCAGGGTAAGAGCCAGGGAAACAGGATACGCGGAAACCATTTACGGCTATAAGCGTCTGCTTCCGGCGATCAACAGCAGTAACCGTTACACAAGATCAGAAGACGAACGAAGGGCGGCAAATACACCGGTACAGGGTTCCGCCGCCGATATTATGAAACGCGCCCAGAATACCGTATACGAAAAATGTGGTATGGATACCGCAAGCCATAATGGTATAGCTGTAGAACCGTGGGACGGCTACGCTATAGAAACAAAAGAACTGTTAAGCTGTAAGCCTTTCATGTTACACGGACATACCGATATGGTAGCCCAGATACACGACGAAATTATAGTAGAACTGGACGACGATACCACGCTTGTAGATACTTACGCAAAATGGCAGAAAGCCGTTATGGAAGTTCCGCCACTTAAGGACTTCCCTGTACAGCTGGAAGCAGAAGCCAGCGTAGCCTACAGCTGGGGTAATAAAATGAGCCTGGAAGACTGGGAGAAAGCGAGGGGGTTATAAAATGGGAAAACCGTATAAACAGCCGCAAAAGCGCGAAGTTATGGCCGGTAGCAAACTGGAAACTGAAATGTTACAGTATTCACTTAATGAAGCAAACCAGAAGCTTGTTAAAAAATCCGCTGATCTGGATAACGTAACACGTATTATGGAACAGACTACGAAAGTGGCAGATCAGCGAAAAGAGAAGGTAGACAACCTTATTAAATTAACGACGACCTTAACGAAGCGTGTTACTTACTGGAAAGTGGCGGCGATCATTGAAGCCGGTATTATTATCGGCCAGATTTTATTAAAGGTGGTGGCATGATGTACAGAATGATTATTGTAACAGCGTTGGGTAATTATGCGGTAGAAATGGTACCGGGAAAGGAAGAACCTACCGCCGACGAACTTATGAAAATGTTTCTTGAAACAAAGGCCGACGTAGAAAGTGGCTGTTTTATGGAAGGCTGGACACCTACAGACAGCTTAAGCGGGGCGCCCGGTGTATTCGCTATCGGTAAAGGCTTGGAAATTTTAGCGTACCACGTAGAGCGTCGCCCAGAATTTGACTTACCGCCCATAAACCCAGATAACGTTAATACGCGTCGCCCGCTTTCGCTTAAATTTAACTACCTGGGTAATGAAATGATCGCGAAGTGCATACAGGACGATATAGGAAGCGTAGCCGTGATCTTCTGCTATGCGGTAAATGGAGAACCGCCGACAGATGTATTAAATATTAAGAAGCTTTCCGAAAGCCTTTGTAGCTGTATCCGGCACCACTTAAACTACGCCGACGACGAATATCTTTTACAGATTGCCGAAGACGGGATTGTAAGAAACTATTCACAGGCGGAAGAAGTTGTAAAACAGCTGGAAGACCAGTTTAACACCCTTCACAGTAATAAGACAGGGAAAGCCTGGAACAGCTGGAAAGGGGAAAGCTAATGGCAGCCAGGAAGCTTACCAAAAGCCCGGAAGGGGAAGTAGTAACCTTTTCTACGAAACGCGGAAAACCGGATACCTGTAGCGAAACGTGTGGCGGTATTTATCGTTTCAAAGGGGAACTGTACTGTAAATATTTCCATAACGTTGTCGGTAAGCGTGACGAAGAATGTATAAAGAATGAGGTAAAAGGTGGTGGGCGGCATGGATAAAGACCTTATGGAAGAACTTGGACTTATGGCGACAGATAGCCAGTTAGACTACATGGACACGCTGTTAGACCAGGCGGGCGGCGTCCTGGAAGACTACACGGATACACCGTTAGAAGAACTGTCTAAGGACGAAGCCAGCGACATTATAGACGAACTGAAAGGGGAACTAGGCTATGACTGAATTACCGAAGAAGATTGTAGTAAACCGGATACCCTACAGCGTTTGTAATTCAAATGACCCATACAGTTATGAAGCAGACCCAGGGGTACAGGAAATCCGGGTTACACAGGAAGCAGCACCGGCCAGAAAGCGCCAGTATTTCATGTGGGAAGTAGCACACCTTTTACTGGTATCGGCCGGTATGTCACAGAAAGAAGCAGACAGGTACCACGCTGGCGTAGGAAGCGTTCTTAACCGCCTGGTTATTGACAATGATACGGATTTTGTGAAGGGGCGTAAGCCTGTCCCTTCCATGATTTGGATAAACGGACTTCCTTACACTATCCAGCAAGGTATTTTTAAGGAATTACAAGACGAAGACCTGGGCGGGCGTGTTACATATGACACCTTATACATACAGATCATGGAAGACCTTAAACCAGATATTAAAAGCTATGTGGTTGTCCATGAGATTACACACGCGGTACTATTTGAAGCAAACGCCGGAAACTATGATAGCAAGGAAACATTTGTAGAAGCCCTGGCGTGGCAGCTGCTTTACTTTTTACAGGATAATGATTTATCAATATTAAAACCAGAAGGAGAGTAAAAACATGACAAAATCAGAATTTTTAGCACAGGAAAACGTACCAGATTTTATTAAGGAGGTTGTATCCAGGGTTGTATCCAGTCTTCCGAGCGACGTTGACGTAGAGATTGAAGAACTTAAACTTGGCAAACCACAGAAAAAAGAAAGCTGTAGTTGTGATCGTGTACATGAAGATGGCGTAGACATTTCCCCTTACCTTGAAGGTATCGCGGACCGCCTGGTATCACTGGTAGACCTTACAGACTGCAAGGGTCATATTTTAAGATCTGATTTAGATAAGGCTATTGGACAAGCAGACATTATTTCTGGAACCGTAAGCCAGCTGTATAACTTCCTTGCCAACGAACCAAAAGAAGGGAAAGAAGTACGTTTACCGAAAGATTGATTAAGAAAGGAAATAAAGAGCATGAGTGCAAAAACGACGACAGTTTATAATTGTGACTATTGCCAGAAGCAGCTACCGGACGATTACGCCACCACGAACGGCGAAGGTAAAGGCTACTATGTAAAGAAAGCCCACGACACTATACCACTGGATACACCCATAGCCGGGTGTACCGGTATCGTGGTAGAAGTGACTTTAGGAACACCGAAGGACGACCACCACTTTACAGACCTTTGCGACGACTGCCGCCTTAAGTTCCTTAAGAAGGCTGTAGAACACCTGGAACGTAAAGTAGCCGCAGAGAAAGAAGGTCTTAACAATGATGGCAAAGAAACCAACGTATAACCAGAAGAAATTTTTAAGGGCGAACCGACTGGACCCCTTTAACTGGTTAGTACAGAAAGATACCCCGGAGTTTATGCAGATCATTCATAAGTATTCTGGCACCGTCCGCAAGATTAAAAAGAAGGTGGCTGTATGACATTATTTGAACTTTTCAGTATTGTGCTTATGGGAATTATTGCGTTATTCGGAATTGGTGTAATTTTGGGTCTTATCCTGGTCGGCGTTATCATTATCAATTATTTCAGATGGCGGCACCAGGAGAAAAAGGAAGCCAGAAAGCGGGGGCAGAATGGGGAAACGTAAGTATTATTTTCCACCTAAGGCAGAAAAGAAGCCGATCACGATAAGCGACGACGTAAAAGAAGAATTAAAGAAACTGGCGGATAAGTACGCCGACGACGCTATAAAGGAACGGCAGACCGAAGACCTGGACAACTATATAGCGTTTACACTGGAAGCCTTAAGACGCCTGGGGTGGACCGGCAAAGTACGCCTTAACCGCTTTTTATCGGTACTTACCACGGTAAGCGAAGAAGCCGCAAACGCCGACAACCCGCCGGCATACGCGAACCAGATAAAGGAACGTTTTAAGAAGATCGGCGTTAAAGCGTTCACTAAAAACGACGACGCAACCCCACAGCTGGAAGACCACGTAGAAAGGAACGACGATAAATGACACTGTATGTATACCATTTTAATTATAGTACAAAGGAAGTAGAGAAGGCCACCGCCGAAGCAGAAGAAAAGCCGAAATCATATAAAGTAAATGGTAACCTTCCTTTTCTTGGAATCACAAAGGTATTAAAAGATAGTATGAATGTGGTTTACCATGATACTTATATTTCAGAGAAAGACGACCAGGCAAAAGCTGTAAGGGCGTTCCGTAAGTATTGGTCCGAGAAGCATAAGGAAGCGAAAGCCGCCGTAGAGAAGTACGACGACTTTTACCGTAGCTGCTTTAAATATACTACGCCGACGGGTACCGTTATGGTTCCGTAGGCAGAAAGGAAGTAAATGTTATGAAAGCAAAAGAAAACCCATTAAACCAGAGCGTAATGGGTAACCCGTATTATGATTATCTGATACACGAAGTCCAGGTAGTATGTAACTGCCCGACAGATAAGGCTATGGCGATCGTAAGCTATGTAAACAGTCTGGGTAGTAGTCCGATTGAATTTATAAGAAAGCTGCCAGACTATGTAGGCAACCCCCACCCGGACGCCGACGAAGTATTACAGGCGTTAGAGAATATCAGAGAAGACCACGGCGTACAAAGATATGGTATCTGCTTCCCGGAAGGCTACGCAAACCGAAAGGAAAGACGCCGCCAGGAAAAGGAAGCACGTAGACAGGCAAGAAAGGAACTGTGGCCGTATGGAAGATAATACACGCAAGGTAGAAGCTGTAATTAAAGGTGTTACCGCAGACCGTAAGCAGCTGATCTTAAGTATTGGTAACGTGGAAATGACCGCGACCCGAAACTTTACCGGTCTGTTTGCGGCTACCGACCTTCGTAGCATTGTGGGAGAACCAGACAAAGAAGTAAGGATACCCGTGTTAAGTCTTTCGACCCAGGAAGTCAAGGGCTTTAAGGTTCCGGCATACTTGCGAAGTGATACGCTAAAAATCACAAAGCTGTAGGTACAGCGAAGAACGTAGAAGGCAGAGCGTAGAGCGAAGACCAGAGAACGTAACAGGTAAGGCGCGGTTCGTAAACGAATGGGAAGGGAATACAGCCCAAAAGAAAAGAATTGTCTAATATTACTATATTATATACATACTACTATATACATTATTATATATAGTAGCCAGAAGTCAGCAACCGGGAGTGACAAACGCCCGGTTACTGACCACTGACTGCCATCTTCTAAATTCTTTTATTATTCAAAAGATCCCATCCGGAGGAAGTTAACTTCCTGTTCTGTAAGATAACGCCACTCACCACGGCGCAATCCTTTTTTAGTCAGTCCGGCAAAGAATACACGGTCAAGTTTCACCACCTTGTAACCCAACGATTCAAATATACGACGGACGATACGATTCTTTCCGGAGTGGATTTCGATACCCACTTGATCACGTTTCACCTCGTCAGAATAACTGATGGCATCCGCATGGATTTCACCATCTTCCAGCTGAATACCGGCTGCAATCTGGTCCTTATCTGCCTTAGTCAGATTCTTATCCAAATATACATGATAGATTTTTTTCTTCAGGTATTTCGGATGTGTCAGTTTAGAAGCTAAATCACCATCATTAGTCAACAGCAATACACCTGTTGTGTTACGGTCCAGACGTCCTACCGGATAAATACGCTCAGCGCAGGCCCCTTTTACCAGATCCATAACAGTCAGACGAGCCTGAGGATCATCCGAAGTAGTTACACAATCTTTCGGCTTGTTCAGCAACACATACACCTTACGCTCAATACTAACGGTTTCATCGTGAAACTTCACCACATCAGCGCGCTTGATCTTTGTACCCAACTCTGTAACAACCTCTCCATTGACAGAAACTACACCTGCCGTGATAAATTCATCAGCTTCACGACGAGAGCAGACTCCTGCATTAGCCAGGAACTTATTCAGACGGATCGGTTCATTCGGATCAACAAATTGTTCTTTGTATTCAATCTGTTTTTTCTTACTGTATTTAGCATTCGGATCGTAATCCCCCGTACGACGTATCGGACGTGAGAATCCCTGCGATCTGTTATCGTTATTGTATCTCGGACGATAGGGACGGTCACCGCCTTCACGATTGTATGAAGGACGTTGCGGACGGTCGCCATAGGAACGCTGAGGACGATCACCACCTTCGCTGTTAAAGCGCGGACGGTAGGGACGGTCGCCACCTTCACGGTTATATGAAGGACGTTGCGGACGGTCGCCATAAGAACGCTGAGGACGGTCACCACCTTCGCTGTTAAAACGCGGACGATAGGGACGGTCACCACCTTCACGATTATATGAAGGACGTTGCGGACGGTCGCCATAGGAACGCTGAGGACGATCACCACCCTCGCTGTTAAAACGCGGACGATAGGGACGGTCGCCACCTTCACGATTATATGAAGGACGTTGCGGACGATCACCATAAGAACGCTGAGGACGATCTTCACTATTACTATTAAATCTCGGACGATAAGGACGGTCGCCACCTTCACGATTGTATGAAGGACGACTGTATCCGCCTTCTCTGTTAAAACTTCTGTTACCATCACGGCCGGCGTCCGTATTCTCACTCTTGGAGTCTTCGCGCCATTCTTCGTTTTCTGTGCTCATTTTCTTATTCGAATAAAAATTAAACTTTTGGCCTCACGGCCTGATTTTAGACACTTATATTATATATAACAATAATCACCCTTAAATTCCCGTATACGAATGGGGAGTAATTACTCTTAATTCTTTTTTGATTTCTTCGTTCACATCCAATCCTTCAATAAACTCCTTGATAGAAGTTTCTGTGATAGCCTGATTCGTACGAGTCAGAGCCTTCAAGGCTTCGTACGGATGCGGGTAAGCCTCACGACGAAGAATAGTCTGGATAGCCTCAGCCACCACACTCCAGCAATTATCCAAATCACGATAGATAGCCGTTTCGTTGAGCAACAACTTGCGCAATCCTTTCAGCGAACTTTGAATAGCAATCACAATATGCCCGAACGGAGTACCTACATTACGCAGCACAGTAGAATCTGTCAGGTCGCGTTGCAAACGTGATACGGGAAGTTTCACTGCGAGGTGTTCCAGAATGGCATTGGCAATTCCGAGATTACCTTCTGCATTCTCAAAATCAATCGGATTTACTTTATGCGGCATCGCACTCGATCCCACCTCTCCGGCTTTTATCTTCTGCTTGAAATATTCCATCGAGATGTATTGCCAGAAATCACGGTTCATATCGATCATCACCGTATTGATACGCTTCATGGCATCGAAGATAGCCGACAGATTGTCGTAGTTCGAAATCTGCGTTGTATATTCCTCGCGTTCCAATCCCAGTTTCTCTGCAACAAACTGATTTCCGAATGCTTTCCAATCATATTCGGGATAAGCCACATGGTGTGCATTATAATTTCCGGTTGCACCGCCGAATTTAGCAGTTACAGGGCAAGCCTTCAAAGTAGCCAGCTGACGTTCCAGGCGATAAACAAAAACCATAATTTCCTTTCCCAAGCGAGTTGGAGATGCCGGCTGACCGTGAGTTTTGGCAAGCATCGGAATGGATTCCCATTCAGTAGCATACGTCTTCAACTGCGCAATCAGTTCTTCAATCAGCGGATAATAAACTTGCTCCAATGCTTCCTTGATAGAAAGAGGGATCGATGTATTGTTAATATCCTGCGAAGTCAGTCCAAAATGAATAAACTCTTTGTACTCTTCCAATCCACCCAACTTATCAAACTCTTCTTTCAGGAAATACTCTACGGCTTTCACATCATGGTTGGTCACACTTTCAATATCCTTGATACGCTGCGCATCGGCTTCCGTAAAATTACGGTAGATATTGCGCAATGACTCGAACACACTCTTATCAATTCCCTTCAGTTGCGGCAACGGCAGTTCGCACAAAGTAATAAAATACTCTACTTCCACCTGCACACGGTATTTAATCAACGCATATTCAGAAAAATATGCAGCTAAAGCTTCAGCCTTGCCTCTATATCGGCCGTCAATCGGAGAGATGGCCGTAAGTAAATCAAGTTTCATATTGTCGTTTAGATAATTATCAGGCTGCAAAATTAACTCTTTTTCCTGAGTTATAAGGCATAAGGGGAGAGAAAGTTTGTATAAAAGAGACTAAAATCACGATGAACGGCCAAAGGTGAACAGTCTTTAAACAATCAACGATGAACTACTTGCATTTTACCATCGTTGCAAGATAGTTCATCGTTGATCATTCATCATTCAAAAACCGTTCATCGTTTCACTCAGCCCTTAAGCTTCATCAACACCGGTGTTTTCACTGTTTTCACTTCTGTTTGAGGGGTTTCATTCAATTGTTCAAAGATAACAATCTTATTTTCACCCTTCTTCAGCCATACACCCGGAACATAGAGTGTTTGCTGAGGACCTACTTTCCAGTAACGTCCGATATTAACACCGTTCACAAAAACGATACCCTTTCCCCAGCTTTCCATATCCATAAATGTATCTCCGACTTTATCTAACGTAAAAGTCCCCTCATAAAGCACCGGACAGCCTTTCAGCTTAGCCACTTCAGACGGTACATTTTTATGTGTATCAGCTTTCAATTTGGTCAAATCGGGCATTTCGTCCATCGGCAACTGATACATATCCCATCCGCCGACAATTTCCTTACCGGCTATCTGAACCGGGCTAATAATTCCCTTGGTATTATGTACGATCTCGCTACCATAATTAATGCGTCCCATATTTTCAACCAGAATCTGCAGAGTAGCATTAAACGGCACCTCTATCTCCATGGAGTAGGTCTTGGTATTCCGATTCAACACTCCTACCTGTTCACCATCCACATAAACAACGGCATAGTCACGCAACCCCGGAATTTCAAGTGTTCCGCTAATCGGCTGATTGAAATGACGAGTATACAATACATATCCATACCCCTGATTCAATTGCTCAAAAGTCAAGGGAGTATCAGACGACACGGGTTTCTGTTTTTCTGCAAAAGCAAGCACATCCGCAACTTTATTCAATTGAATAGAAGGTATTTCGATAACAGGATTAGGAGCCGGAGCTTCAGGAATTGTATATTTAACATATTTCTTGATCACATTGCGAATCGAATCATACTTTGGAGTTACCCAGCCTGCCTCGCTAATAGGAGCATCATAATCATAACTGGTCATATCCGGCTGAATATCACGCTTCTTATCATAATTAGCACCACTCGTAAAACCAAAATTCGTACCTCCATGCACCATATAGAAGTTGAAAGAAACATCATTTTGCAGATACTTCTCGGTTTGACGAGCAATCCCGGAAGCTCCTATCTGCGGGAACGGCTCTGCCCAATGCGACAGCCAACCCGGATAAAATTCTGCAACCATATACGGACCTTTGCCGTCGTGATATTGATCAACCACTTTTTTCAAGTTCTCAATATCACTTTCGCCATTCGCCGTAGGCAAAGCTCCCGGAGTAGCCCCACCCTCAAAAAGCCAACTGCCATCAGAAGTAAACAGAGGTACATTAAATCCTGCATCAGCCAACTGCTGCTTGATTTTAGCATTGTAAGCGCGATGTTCTTCCAAAGGTATATCCTTACGCTGGGCAACGTATGAACCAAATTCATTCTCACACTGCACCATTACAATCGGACCACCCTTTGTACACTGCAAACTACCGACCTCTTTATAAAGACGATCGATATACGCTTTTGTATATTTCAGAAACTCCGGATTATCTCTCCTGATTTCCATTCCTTTCACATTTTGCAACCACCAAGGATAACCACCGAATTCCCACTCGGCACAAACATAAGGACCGGGACGCAAAATAACCATCATCCCCTCTTCACCTGCGGTTTTTATAAATTCAGCCAAATTCTTGTCACCTGTAAAATCCCATTTTCCGGGCTCCGGCTCATGAAGATTCCAGAACACATAGGTAGCCACTGTATTTAACCCCATACCTTTCATCATCTGCAACCGATGACGCCAATATTGATGAGGGATACGGGCATAATGCATCTCACCGGAAAGAACAGGCGTTATCTTTCCGTTACGATAAAAATGTCCATTCTTGATTTCAAACGTAGATTTCGACTGCGAGAACACGCACAATGGCATGACAGCCAACAACAAAAGTAAAAAAATCGATTTTGTTCGCATGGTAGTATTAATAGGTTTATTGATGAAGCAAAGTAAAGAAATAAATCACTTTCCCGCCAAATTTCCCTTTGTTTTCTTTTAAAAAATAACTTGAATTAATACACCATTGTATCAGGTAAAGTACAGAAAAAGAAAATCCTTACAGAAATATTCTGCAAGGATTCCGTATAGAGTGGGCGTTGACGGATTCGAACCGCCGACCCTCTGCTTGTAAGGCAGATGCTC
>OMGP01000878.1_pt1 | contig 28350 bp, 28 predicted proteins | sample 1646091 | NCBI WGS metagenome assembly OMGP01 (sample SAMN05578580, study PRJEB25193) | human gut metagenome | biome: Human Microbiome; feature: human-associated habitat; material: feces | host: Homo sapiens | place: USA:Birmingham | reverse complement strand
ATGCATCGCCATCGTCCTCGATGGGTACGTATATTCCGCACCCCGCGTGAACACCAAGATCGACAAGGGTTCCTCGCAGATCACGGGCGACTTCACGATTCAGGAGGCGAAAGACCTTGCCAACGTACTCAACTCGGGTAAGGTTCCCGCTCCGGCCAAGATCATCCAGGATACCGTCGTGGGCCCCTCGCTGGGTCAGGAGTCGATCAACGCGGGTATGCTCTCGTTCGTGATCGCCTTCATCCTCGTGCTGCTCTACATGGGCCTGTTCTACAAGACCGCAGGCTGGATGTCCGACGTCGCCCTGCTGACCAACGTCTTCCTGCTGATGGGCGTCCTGGTGTCGTTCGGCGCCGTGCTGACGCTGCCGGGTATCGCGGGTATCGTCCTGACGATGGGTATGGCCGTCGACGCCAACGTCATCATCTACGAACGTATCAAGGAGGAGCTGCGCGGCGGCAAGGGGCTCTCGCTGGCCATCAAGGACGGTTTCTCGAAAGCCTACTCGGCCATCATCGACGGTAACCTGACGACCATCATCACCGGTATCGTGCTCTTCATCTTCGGTAACGGCCCCGTACAGGGCTTCGCCACGACCCTTATCATCGGTATCATCACTTCGTTCTTCAGCGCCGTGTTCATCACGCGCCTGCTGATCGAGTGGATCGTCGCCAAGTGGGGACATATCTCCTTCTCGCGCAAGTGGTCGGAGAACTTCCTGAACAATACCCATTTCGATTTCATCCGCGTGCGCAAGGTGGGTTATACGATCGCCGTGGTGCTGATCGCCCTTTCGTGCATCTCGTTCGTGGCCCGCGGCCTGAACCTCGGTGCCGAGTTCACCGGCGGCCGTGCCTATGTGATCCGCTTCGACAAGGCCGTTTCGGCCGAGGAGGTGCGCCAGAACCTTGGCGAGGCGTTCTCGCAGCACGCCGGTGCCGACGCTTCGGCGATCAGCTTCGAGGTGAAGCAGTACGGCAACGAGAACCAGATGCGCATCGTGACGCAGTACCGCTACGACGACACGTCGGACGAGGCTACCGCCGAAGTAGAGCAGATCATCTTCGACGCCCTGAAGCCGCTCTATTCGTACGACATCTCCTTCGAGCAGTTCCGTAATACCCAGACCGACGTCAACGGTATCCTCACTGCCGACAAGATCGGCCCTTCGATCGCCAAGGACATGACCTGGAACGCCATCTACTCGGTGTTGTTCTCGCTCATCGCCATCGGCCTCTACATCACGTTCCGCTTCAAGCGCTGGCAGTGGGCATCGGGCGCCACGCTCGCACTGGCCGTCAACGCGCTGTTCATCATCGGCCTCTTCTCGATGCTCTACGGTTTCGTGCCCTTCAACCTGGAGGTGAACCAGGCGTTCATCGCCGCGATCCTTACGATCATCGGCTATGCCATCAACGATACGGTGGTCGTCTTCGACCGTATCCGCGAGTACCTGGGCCTCTATCCCAAGCGCAACCTCAAGGATAACGTGAACAACGCCATCAACTCGACGCTGTCGCGTACGATCAACACCTCGGGTACGACGCTCGTGACGCTGCTCGCCATCTTCTTCTTCGGCGGCGAGACCATCCGCGGCTTCATCTTCGCCCTGACGGTCGGCGTCATCGTGGGTACTGTGGCTACGATTTTCATCGCTACGCCGGTCGCTTACGACCTGATGGCCAAGCGTGCCAAGATCGACAAGGAGTAACACACCTATATTTAATATGCAAATAAAGTGGATTGCACGGTTGGTGCAGTCCATTTTATTTTTAACTTTGCGTCATGGAACTCCAACGTGCAATAGATAGTTTGCTGAAGTGGATGCACCGCTATGTCTCGCCGGTCTTTCTGGCGCTGCTCATGGCGTCGTTCATCCTGTGGTATATCGCCAAACTGAGTTATATCTACACCACCGAACAGAAGGTGCGTGTGGATGTCGACGGGCAGGTTTTCGATGTGACGTGTACCGTCGAAGGGGTCGGTACCAACCTGTTCGGTTACCAGGTCTACATGAACAAGACGCTGCGCATCCCGCTCTCGGCGCTCAAGTACAAGCGCTCGCGCGAGGAGGGGCACGAGGGGCGGATCATCATCGACCCGCAGTCGTTGCAGAATGCGATTTCCGTGAAATTCAGCGATATTAAGATAACCTCTATCGATGCGGTTCCCGAGATAGATTTTCCCGACGGACAGGAATGATGAAAGTAGGAATTACGGGCGGCATCGGCAGCGGCAAGAGCACTGTCTGCCGCCTTTTTGCACAGAAGGGCATTGCGGTTTACGATTCGGACGCTGCGGCCAAACGGCTGATGCAGGAGGATGGGGCGCTGCGGCGGCAGTTGGCCGGCCGCTTCGGCGAGGGGACTTTCCGTGACGGGGTGCTCGACCGGGCTTACCTCGCAGGCATCGTCTTTGCCGACCCGCAGGCGCTGGCCGACCTCAATGCATTGGTGCATCCGGTCGTTATGCGTGATTTCGATGCCTGGGCGGCGCGGCAGGAGGGTAGCTACGTGATCCTCGAAAGCGCCATCCTGTTCGAAGCCGGGCTCGAAGGTTGTGTCGACAAGACGGTCGCCGTCCTCGCGCCGCGCGAACTGCGCATCGAGCGCACCTGCCGCCGCGACGGGTGCGGGGCCGATCAGGTCGTGCGCCGCATCGCCGCGCAGCTCGACGACGATGCGCTGAGCGCCCGTGCGGACTATGTGGTCGTCAATATCTTCGAGGAAGACCTCGAACCAGCAGTAGTCAAACTCGACCGGATTTTCAGCCATGGCAGCAAATAACCCCTTGTTCGATTTCTCACAGCCCCGGGTGATGGCGATCCTGAACGTCACTCCCGACTCGTTTTTCGCCGGCAGCCGTATGCCCGATGCGCCGCATGTCGAGCGCCGCGTGCGCGAGGCCGTAGCCGAAGGGGCGTCGATCATCGACGTCGGCGGCTACTCGTCGCGTCCCGGGGCGGACGAGGTATCCCCCGGGGAGGAGTGGCGGCGCGTGGAGCTGGGCGTGGGTGCCGTGCGGCGGCTGGCCCCCGGCATGGCCGTTTCGGTCGATACGTTCCGCAGCGAGGTCGCTGCCCGGGCGATCGAAAGGTTCGGCCCCCTGATCATCAACGACATTTCTGCCGGGGAACTCGATCCCGCCATGCCTGCCGTCGCTGCGAAATACGGGGTGCCCTACATCGCCATGCACATGAAGGGCGACCCTAAGACCATGCAGTCGCTCACGGACTACAAACGCGACATCACGGCCGAGGTCGTCGCCTATTTCGAGGCCAGGGTTGCCGCGCTGCTCGCCGCCGGGATCGCACGCGAGCATCTCGTCCTCGACCCCGGTTTCGGCTTCGCCAAGACCACGGAACAGAATTACGAACTACTCGCCGGGCTTCACCGCCTCTGTGCGCTGGGCTATCCCGTACTGGCGGGGCTCTCGCGCAAGTCGATGATCTACCGTGTGCTCGGCGTCACCCCTGCCCAGTCCCTTGCGGGTACCGTAGCCCTGGGGTGGGAGTGCCTGCGCCAGGGCGCCGCGATCCTGCGCGTCCACGACGTGCGGGAAGCCGTCGATACGGTGAGGATCTTCAACGCATACGTACAAAACAGCGGAGAGATATGCCAAATGAAAAAATAACGGGGAATCCGGCGGAGAAGCCTGCGGAAAAGGTGTCGGAAAACGGGGTGGAAAAACCTGCCGGGCGTCGTGACGGACGACGGGGAAGGCCGCAGGGCGGACAGCAAAACCGATCGCAGCAGGGCGCACAGCGGGACAAGCAGCATGATAGCCCGCAGAACAAGCCGCAGGCCGAAACGCAAAGCGGGCCGGGCAGGCAGTCCGAGGTGCGGGAGTGTCCGGGCGGCGAGCACCGCGGCGCAAGGCAATCCGCGTCCCGGGGCGGACGATCCGGTGAACGCCAAAACCTCCGCACGGCAGACAGCCGTAGCGGGAATTACGGCCGCTCCGGGAGTTCCCGTCCGGCGGACGGGACGGCGGTCGGGAAGCCCGCTTTCAACTGGACATGGCGCGACTATGCGCTGCAACTCTCGGTGGTCATCATCGGCATCGTCGTTACGTTCGCCGGCTCGGGTCTGATCGAACGCTGGCGCGTGGCGCGCGAGGTGCGTGCGACAATGCTGCTGGTACATGCCGAACTGGAAACCAACCGCGCGGATTTCATGCAGGTCTGGGACTATCAGCAATGGGAGATGCCTGCCTGCAAGCGCTTGACGGACAACCGCCGCGACCTGAAACGGATACCGTCCGATACGCTGGCCTCTTTCGATCCGGTTTACGGGCGGATCCATTTCTTCCATCCGCGCAGGGATGCTTTCGAGGTGCTGAAGAATTCCGGCCTGATGTCCTCGGTGTCCGACAAGGACTTCCTGCTGGCCGTCACGCAGGGATACGCCGTGCTGGCCGATTTGGAGGAGAATATCTCGATGTACTACCAGTTAAAACTCACTGCCCAGAACGACATGTCCAAGGACTTCAGCGAGAAACAGCGGGAGCGTTTCTATACCGGGGACATGTACGAGCGGTGGGAGTGTATTTTCTCCGTGCCGTGTTTTGCCGAATTCATGCTGACAGCGCCCTATTATTTCCCGGAGGGATATATCGAAGGATTGTTGGCGGACGTCGATCGGTCGATACGGGCGATCGAAGCGAAATACAAACTGGATAAAAAAACGACCGATGATTAAAGTTACCGATATACACAAGCGCTTCGGCGACCTCGAAGTGCTGAAAGGCGTTTCTCTCGACGTCGCCCGGGGCGAGGTCGTTTCGATCGTCGGTGCCAGCGGCGCCGGCAAGACCACGCTGTTGCAGATCGTGGGTACGCTTTCGCGGCCCGACGGCGGACGGGTCGAAATCGACGGGCAGGATGTTTTTTCGCTGGGCGATAAGACGTTGTCCCGATTCCGCAACGGACGCATCGGTTTCGTGTTCCAGTTCCACCACCTGCTGCCCGAGTTCACGGCCTTCGAGAACGTCTGCATCCCGGGACTGATCGGCAAGCACCCCCGTGCGGAGGTCGAAGGCCGCGCCGCGGAGCTGCTGGAAATGATGGGTCTCGCCGGGCGCCGCGACCATAAGCCCGGCCAGCTTTCCGGCGGCGAGCAGCAGCGCGTGGCCATCGCCCGGGCCCTGATCAATTCCCCCGCCGTGCTGCTGGCCGACGAACCCTCGGGCAACCTCGATACGCACAACCGCGACGAGATACACCGTCTTTTTTTCGAGCTGCGCGACCGGCTGGGGCAGACCATCGTGATCGTGACCCACGACGAACACCTCGCCGCCATGGCCGACCGCCGCATCACGATGTCCGACGGCCGGATTCTGTAAGGCTGCGCCCGGTGGGCGGTTCGCGGCGCCGTACGGGTTCCCCGGGTGCCCTGCCGTCTGACATCGCTTCCGGTATCCGGCGGCTTTCCCGGCGTGGCGGGGCTGCTTCGGGCTGTTTTCGTAGCCGTTCGGGGTTGCGGATCATTGCATAAATACAGTTGTATTATGGATACAGAACTCAGGGAGCTGCTCGAACGGCTCCACGACAAATACAACCGTCCCGAGTTTATCGAGTGCGACCCGATTTCGGTGCCGCACCGCTATGCGGGGCGTGCCGACCGGGAGATCGCGGGATTTTTCGCCGCCACGATCGCCTGGGGCAACCGCAAGGCGATCGTGGCGAACGGCCACCGGATGATGCGCTGCATGGACGACGCTCCGGCGGATTTCGTGCGCAACGCCTCGGAGAAGGAGCTGGCATCGCTTTCGTCCTATGCCCACCGCACGTTCAACGGCGGCGACCTGCGTGACTTCGTGCTGGCACTGCGCCGTATGGAGGAGCTTCACGGCGGCATCGGGAATTTCTTCGAGACCCGTTACGAGGCGACGCGGAGCATCCCGGCGGTCTTTGCCGAATTCCGGCGCGAGTTTTTCAGCTGCGGCCATGCCCCGCGTTGCGAAAAACATCTTTCGTCCATCGAGAAGGGCGCCGCCTGCAAACGGCTCTGCATGTACCTGCGCTGGATGGTGCGCAGCGACGGGCGGGGCGTGGATTTCGGCGAGTGGACGCGCATCCCGATGTCGGCGCTCTATATCCCGCTCGACGTCCATACAGGCAATATGTCCCGTGCGCTGGGGCTGCTCACACGCCGCCAGAACGACTGGCGTGCCGTCGAGCAGACCACCGCTTCGCTCCGCATGTTCGATCCCGCCGACCCTGTGCGTTACGATTTCTCGCTCTTCGGGGCGGGTATCGACGGTTACCTCAAAGCATAGAGACGATGTTCCGCTTCAAACAATTCGCCATACGCCAGGATCGCTGTCCGATGAAGGTCGGGACGGACGGCGTGCTGCTGGGCGCCTGGGTCTCGGTGCGTCCGTCGGACAGGCGCATCCTCGATATCGGTACCGGTACGGGGCTTATCGCACTGATGATGGCACAACGTGTCCCCGGGGCCCGGATCACGGGTGTCGACGTGGAAGACATTTCGCAGGCGCGTGAGAATGCCGATGCCTCGCCGTGGGGCGGCAGGGTAACGTTCGTGCAGTGCCCCGTACAAGAGTTCGCCCCGCAGGGAAAGTTCGACCTGGTCGTCTCCAACCCGCCGTTCTTTGTCGATTCGCTCACCTGTCCCGACGCGGGGCGTACCACGGCCCGCCATGCCGTACGGCTGCCTTTCGGCGATCTGCGCGACGCCGTCGTGCGTCTGCTCTCCGACGAGGGGCACTTCGCCGTGGTCTTGCCTGCGGACGAGGCCGCCCGTTTCATCGGCATCTGCCGGGACGTGTTGCTTCCGGTGCGTCGTACCGACGTGCGCACGACGCCCCGCCACGCAGCCAAACGGGTGCTGCTCGAATTCGTCCGTACGCCTTCCGGCGACGTTTTTCCGCCCGCCGCCGCTTCGCCTCCCTCCGGTTTTTCCGCCGCGGGTTCCGGCCTTCGTTCCGATGACCCGGCGGCCCTGTCGGATGCCGTCCCCCTCTTTTCTGTGCCTTCCGCCCTGGCCCCCGATCGCACCGAGCTGGTTATCGGCACGGGTGTGCACGAGCAGTATACCCCCGAATACCGTGCCCTGACGCGCGATTTTTACCTGAAATTTTGATAGCACGGCAAAATAAGTTACATTTGCGTTAGCGATTAAAAAATTCGAACCCATGAAACTCAGACTTCTGGCGCTCGCCCTCGTCGTATGCGGCGGCGCCGCGGCGCAAAACCCATACATAGCCCTGCAAGGGGCCGACGAAACATCCGGCGGCATCGTCGTGTCGCAGCCCCGCACGGTGCTGGCTGTCGACGTCACGGCCGAGCGCGACGTGACCCTCAGCGGCCCCTATGCGCGCTATGCGCAGAAATTCCTCGGCGTCCGCGCCCCGCTGACCGACAAGATGTCATGGGCCGTTACGGGGGCTTCGGTCGCCCTGCTCGACCCCAAGGCGTGCCTCGACGCGCCCGCGCCGGCCCAGCCTTCGCGCACGGTGATGTCCCATGCCACGTCCGAGGACGAATTTTCGCGCCTCCAGGCCGACAAGAACGACATGGCGGTGCTGGCGTTGGAGGACGCCGCCCGCGAAGCCGCCAACACGATCTTTTCGCTTCGCAGGCACCGTATCGAGCTCATCACGGGCGAAGCCGGCGAAAATGTCTTCGGCGAAGGGCTGAAAGCCGCCCTGGCCGAGATCGAACGCCTCGAACAGAGCTATCTGGAGCTCTTCCTGGGCAAGCGTGTCGTCACCACCGAGACCCGCCGCTATGTGGTCTATCCGCAATCCGACAAGAAGCAGTATATCGTCTGCCGTTTCAGTGCCGCCGCCGGGCTGCTCCCCGAGAGCGACCTTTCGGGCGACATGGTGCTGCTGCAGATCGAACCCTCGGGCAATACGGCTACCGCCGTCGAGGCTTCGGCCAAGGAGTCCAATACCGTGGCCTGCCGTGTGGCCGACCCGTCGGTCTGCACGGTCATCGCAGGCGGCTGCGAGTATGCCCGCGCGGTGCTTCCCCTGTTCGAGTTCGGCCGCACGATCAACGTCGCGCTTCCCCGTCGCAAATAGCTTTTACCGATGGATTATACGTCGCGTATGGTGGCGCTGCTCAGGGAGTTGCGCCGCGAGCGTAACGGTGCCGTAGCCGATTCGATGCGCTATTACGGCACGCCTTACGGACTGAATTACGGGGTAAGCCTGCCCACATTGCGCCGGATAGCGCGTGCAGAGGCGCCCGACCACGGTTTCGCCCGTTACCTCTACCGGCAGGATGTCCGCGAACTGCGCCTTGCGGCGCTGCATATTGCATGTCCGGCGTGCCTTACGCCGGAGGAGTTCCCCGCATGGGCCGCAGGCATCGTCAATTCCGAAATCGCCGAGGAAGCCGCTTTTGCCCTGCTGAGCCGAGCCGAGGCGTTCCCCGCGCTGTTCTCGGCGTGGATCGCCTCGCCCGATGCGTTGTTGCAGTATGCCGCCCTGCTCGCCGCCGCGCGCAGTCCCCGCCTTACGGCCTCATGGGTTGCTCCGGCCGTCGAAGCCGTGCACCGCAATGCAACGGCTGAGGCGACGGTCGAAACGCCGGCCGAAGCGACGACCGAGGCGACCGCCGCCGCAATTTCCGCCGCTGCGGATACCTCTGTTGCACCGGGTGCCTTTGTCTCTGATGCTTCTGTTACGGAGGCCTCTTCTCCGGAAGTTACCACGCCTGCTTTCGGCGATTCTTCCGTTGGCGACACCCCTTCCGCTGCAATTGCCTCAGCCCCCGCAGGCGCTTCCCCGGCCTCAGACCCGCATGTCGCCTCCCCGTGTGCTGCCGGGCAGCAGGTTTCCTGCCGGCCTGCGGCACAGCATCCCGTCCCCGCCGCCCGCCTTACGGCCCAGGGTGCGGTGGCGCTGCTCGCTGCCGTCGCGGCGCAAAACGAAGAGAACCGGCAGGCGGTACTCCGCGAAGCCGGTTCTCTGGGTAAGCTCCCTGCCGAAGACTACGTCCACGAGGAGCTCGCCTGGCGTCTGGAGGCATAGGCCTCCCTTTCATGCATTGTTTGTTTCGCGCGGGAGTTCATCGCTGTGCCACCTGTTCGCGCTTTTCCAGCTCCCGCAGCACGTTTACCAGATGGTCGTAACCCACGCGGCCGCTCTCGCGCCACAGCACTTCGCCGCGGCGGAAGAACATGAGCGTCGGCACCGACATGATGTTGTAGCGGTGCACTGCGTCCAGCATTCCGCGGTCGTCGATATCCACCTTGTATACATCCACGCGGCCGTTCATCTCCCGCTGGAACTTGTCGATGGCGGGGTGCATCATCTGGCATGGCCCGCACCATGTGGCGAAAAAGTCCACGAACGTCAGCGCGTCCCGCCAGATGATCTTGTCAAAATCCGTAGTTGTCATTCTATCTTCTTTTTCAGTTCATCTCTGCCCATGTGACCCCGGCGTAGGCCTTGTCCGCCAACTCCTTTTCCGCATAGCTGATCGTGCGGCGCAGCCCTTCCGCGAGCGGTGTACGGGGCACCCAGCCCAGCTCCCTGCGTGCTGCCGAGATGTCGGGCGTGCGCCGCCTTGCGTCGTCGGCCCGTGCCGCCGTGTGCACGATCCGCGAGCGGCTTCCCGTCAGGGCCACGATCTTCTCCGCCAGCGCCCGGATGGCGATTTCATGGTTGCTGCCCAGGTTCACCGTGCGCACCGCCCCGGCCGACGGCGGTGCTTCCATCAGCCTGACGAGCCCCTCCACGAGGTCTTCGACCCAGCAGAACGTGCGTAGCTGCTCCCCGCTGCCGTTGACGACGATGTCGCGGTTCTGCAAGGCCGCCACGACCATCTTTATCACCACGCGCTGATCCATCGGGTCGGCGCCGCTGCCGTAGGTGTTGAATATGCGGGCAATGCGCGTGTCGACGTCGTATTCGCTGTGGTATGCCCTGTGCAGTGCCTCGGCGGCGCGCTTGCCTTCGCAGAGGATGTAGTGCGTCGAGCAGCAGTTGCCCGGTTCGCTCGCCGGGTCGCGCTGCCCGATGCCGTAGATGTTTCCCGCCGAGGCGAAGACCACCCGTGCATGCTCGGTGCGTGCTGTGTCGAGCGCGTTTATGGCGCCCAGCACGCTCACGCGGAGCGTCTCCACCGGGAGCGCCTTGTTGTAGCGCACGCGCGACGGCGACGCGAGGTTGTATATCTCGTCGCAGCGGATACTGAACCCGTTGATGATATTGTGGTGTACATACCGGAACAGGGGGTGCTGCAATACGCCCCGCAGCAGGGGCGAGTTGACCGCATCGCGGATATCGACGCAGAAAACCTCGTGCCCTTCCTCCAGAAGGCGCAGGCAGAGGTGCGTGCCGATAAAACCCACCCCGCCGAGAACGACTATTCGTTTTTGCATCTCTTACTCCTTTTTAGGGGTGTAAGAGCAAAATCTATTCCATAAAAAGCGCCCGTGGCAATTGGTCTACGCTGTTTATCGTCACGACCTCGATTCCTTTGGGGCGTTTGGCGCCCTTGGCCAGATACCCCGACACGACGATGCGTTTGAATCCCAGGCGCGCGGCTTCGCTGATGCGCTGCTCGGTGCGGGGCGCCGGGCGCACTTCGCCCGAAAGTCCGATCTCGCCCGCACAGCAAACCCCCTCGGCGACGGGGCGGTCGTAGTACGACGAGATCACCGCTGCGACCACGGCCAGGTCTAATCCCGGGTCGGCGACCTTGAACCCGCCCGCGAAATTCAGGAACACATCCTTCTGGAACATCTTCATCCCCACGCGTTTTTCCAGCACGGCCAGCAGCATGTTCATGCGCTTGGTGTCGTAGCCCGTCGCCGAACGCTGGGGCGTGCCGTATGCCGCGCCGCTCACCAGTGCCTGCACCTCGATCAGGTAGGGGCGCACGCCGTCGGCCGAAGCGCCCACGGCGATGCCGCTCAGCGGCTCCTCGTAGTGCGTCAGCAGGATCTCGGACGGGTTGTCCACGCTCCGCAGGCCGCTGTCCAGCATCTCGAACACCCCGATTTCGAACGTCGCGCCGAAACGGTTCTTTATGCCGCGCAGGATGCGGTAGATATTGTTGCTGTCGCCTTCGAATTGCAGGACGACGTCGACGATGTGTTCCAGGATCTTGGGCCCGGCGATGCTTCCGTCCTTGGTGATGTGGCCGATGATGAAGATCGACGTCCCGGTCGACTTGGCATACTTGAGCAGCGTCGCGGCGCATTCGCGTATCTGCGACACGCTTCCCGCCGACGAGTCCAGCAGGTCGGTATAGATGGTCTGTATCGAGTCGATCACCACCAGGTCGGGTCTGTGTTCGCCGATCTGCCTGACGATATTTTCGAGCAGCGTCTCGGGATAGATCAGGCATTCGTCGTTGCCGATTCCGATCCTCCCCGCGCGCATCTTGATCTGCTCGGCCGACTCCTCGCCCGAGACATAGAGCGTTTTCAGCCCGTTCGCCGCCAGTGCGATCTGCAGCGAGAGGGTCGACTTGCCGATGCCCGGCTCCCCGCCCACGAGGATCAGCGACCCCGGCACCATCCCGCCGCCCAGCACACGGTTCACCTCGCCGTTGCCCACGTCTATGCGGCGGTGTTCGCTTTCGCGGATGTCGCCTACGCGCTGGGGTTTCGCCGCGGGCAGCGGCCCAGCGGCATTGGCCGCCACGGAACCGCTTTCACGGGCTATGATCTCCTCCGTAAAGGTGTTCCACTCGCCGCACGAGGGGCAGCGCCCCAGCCATTTGGGAGCTTCGAACCCGCAATTCTTGCAGAAAAAGGCCTTTTTGACTTTTGCCATCGGTGTATTGTCGGTTTGTAAAGGGTCTTCGCAGCCCTTAGAAGGGGTGCGTCGTGTATTCCAGCCTTTCGACCTTCGTGATGCCGGCCGTGGGGTAGAGCGCCTGGTATTTGGCCGTGAGGTCTACGGTCAGCAGCGTGAGGCTCTTGCCCTCCTCCGAATAGTAGGAAACCGCATAGGTGTAGTCGGCGTCCTCGTAGAAGAACCGCAGCTGGTCGGGTTTGTCGGGTTCCTTGTTGAACGACCCGGTGACCGGCGCGGCGTCCGGTGCGGGTGTGATGTAGAGCCATCCGCTGTTGTGGTAGAGGAATTCGAGCACGTAACCGCCCCCGGCCTGTACCGGGGCTTCGGCCAGCACGTCCGCGCGTATGGCCTCGATTACCGGGTCGGGTTCAGGCTCAGGTTCAGGCTCAGGCTCAGGCTCAGGTTCGGGTTCGGGTTCGGGTTCGGGTTCGGGTTCGGGTTCGGCCGTTGCCGTTGCTGCTGCGCCGAGCGTGACGGTGGCTTCGACCCGGCTCACCGGATAGCTTGTCGTGTAGTACGGTTCCGATTTCTCCCCGCAGGCCGCGAGTGCCGCCGCGAGGATCAGTATGGCTATGTATCTTATGGCTTTCATCCTTCCGGTATTTGTCAAAGTCCCAGTTCCTGGTCTATCAGCACGACCAGCACGCGCCCTGCGGGCCAGCACCGCAGCATCTCCATACGCGTGTTGCACACGCGATCGGGCGAGTTACAGTCCGAGCATACGCCCGTTCGGGCGCACGGCGTGCGGAACCCCGGGTGCCGTGCGACGTTTTGCGGTGCGGCGATCGTGCGGATGCGCTCCTCGGCCTCGGCACGGTCGGCGACGATCTTGTTGCGTCCGGCCACGATGACCACCTTGCGGGGCCCAAACGCCACCGGGGCGATGCGGTTGCCCACCTTGTCGAGCCAGTGGAGCGAGCCTTCCATGCTGATGGCGTTGACCCCCGTGATGAAGAGGTCGGACATCAGCGCCTGCCGGCGTATCTCCAACCGTTCGGGATAGCTCATCGCGGGGTCGAACCCGTCGAGCAGCTTCCAGCGTCCGTCGCCGCGCAGCCACCCGATGATGCCCGTGGCGTGCATCGTTTCCGAGTCGCCGAACGATACTATTTCCGGCCGTTCCTGCTCCGCGATGGCTTTCAGCACCGCGAACGCCTCGGTGGTGTCCTTCACCGTTTCAACCTCAAAATGGTGTCGCCGTAATGCTTCGGCGCAGTTTGCCAGTTTCATCTGTTTCGAATTGTCCGCCCCCGAGGAATCCCTCCGGGCTATAATTAAGGTACGAAATTATAAGGTAAATCGCCGCCCCGAGTGCCAGGATTACCACGATCCATCCGATGACTCGCTTTCTGCGCCGTTCCCGGCGGGTCTCTTCCCGGATTGCGGCTTTGACGCGTTCGACCGTTTCGGGCGGGAGTTCTTCCCGGTGTGTCGGATGACCGGCCCTATCCCTGCCCAGCAGGTCGAGCATCTTCTCTTTCTTGCTGCGGGGCTGCCGTTCGCGGCGGTTGGCCGCGAGCCGTTGGATCATGTCCTGTACATGCCCCAGCAACATATGCCTACTTGATAAAGAACCTGTATATGTCGTTCCCGTTGGCGTACAGCAGCAGGAACAGGATGATGACCAGCCCGACGTACTGCGCGCCTTCTAGCACCTTGTCGCTCACCTTGCGTCCCGTGACCATCTCCCAGAACGTGAAGATCGCATGCCCGCCGTCCAGGCCCGGTATGGGCAGGATGTTCATCACCGCGAGGATGATCGATAGGAACGCCGTCTTCAACCAGAAATCCTCCCAGTTCCAGTCCCCGGGGAAAATACTGCCGATGGCGATGAACCCGCCCAGCTCCTCGTACATCTTGGTCTTGGGCTGCACGATCATCTTCAACTGTTCCCAGTAGGACGAAATGACTTTCCCGGCCTTTTCGATGCCTGCCGGGATCGACTGCCAGAAGGTGTACTCCTGTGTGCGCAGCGTATAGGGATTGCGTGCTATCACGCCCAGCTTGCCCTCGTCGGACACCGGGACGGCGATCTGCAGCAGCATGTCGCCTTCGCGCTTCACCGTCAGGGTCACCTCCCCGCCCGCCCGGGTCTTCAGATATTGCTGGTAGCCGGAGTATTCCAGCCCCCGTGCGTCGTCGATGGCCACGATCTCGTCGCCGCGCCTGAGCGCCGCCGCCGATTCGTACACCGCGCTGTCGATCAGGAACGGCACACGCAGCGTAAAGAGGTCTTCGTAACCTTTGGCCTGGCGCATCTCGATCAGCTCGTCCAGCGGCAACGTCAGCTCCACGTGCTTCCCGCCGCGCTCGACGACGACCTTCCGCTCGCCTTCGGTGATGAGCAGCGAATTGAGTATCTTGTTGATGTCGTCGACCGGCTCGCCGTCGATGGTCACGAACTTGTCGCCGTCCTCGAAGCCGAGCTTGTGCCCCGCCTCGTTGAAGTTGTACCCCCATTTGGCGTCCTCGTTCGAGAAGTAGTTGTCGCCCCACACGTAGCAGACGCCGCAGTAGATGACGATCGCCAGCAGGACGTTCATCACCACGCCCGCGATCATCACCAGAAAACGCTGCCATGCGGGTTTGGTGCGGAATTCGTCGGGCTTGGGGGGCTGTTTCATCTGCTCCTTGTCCATCGACTCGTCGATCATGCCGGCGATCTTGCAGTATCCGCCCAGCGGCAGCCAGCCCAGCCCGTACTCGGTGTCGCCGCGCTTGAACTTGAAGATCGAAAACCACGGGTCGAAGAAGATATAGAACTTGTCGACGCGGATCCTGAAAACCCGCGCCATAAGGAAGTGCCCCAATTCGTGAATGCCCACCAGGATGGTGAAGCAGAGGAAAAACTGAATGATCTTGATGATTATATCCATGTCTGTCTTTTGGTTACAACGCTAAGTATTCCGCGGCCAGCCGCCGGGCCTCGTCGTTCGCCTCGGCGTAGTCCCCGAGGGTGGGGGCGGCGGCGAACGAGGCGCGCCCCAGAGCGTACTCGATGGCACGCACGATATCCAGCCATGCGCACTTGTGGCCGAGGAACGCCGCGACGGCCACCTCGTTGGCGCCGTTCATCGTGCAGGCCGCCGTGCCGCGGCGGCGCAGGCACTCGCAGGCGATCTCCAGCGCCGGGTATTTCGCCCGGTCGACCCCGGCGAATGTCAGCTGCGGGTGCGCCATGAAGTCGAACCGCTCGCCGGGGCGGGTCGCCCGCCGGGGGTACATCAGCGCGAAGCTGATCGGCATACGCATGTCGGGCGTGCCCAGCTGTGCCTTGATCGCCCCGTCCTCGAACTCCACCATCGAGTGTACGATCGACTGCGGGTGCAGCAGCACTGTTATTTTCTCCACCGGGGTGCCGAACAGCCAGTGTGCCTCGATCACCTCGAAGCCTTTGTTCACCAGCGTCGACGAGTCTATCGTGATCTTTGCGCCCATCTCCCACTGGGGGTGGCGCAGCGCCTGTTCCACGGTCACGTCGGCCAGTTTTTCGCACGGCAGGTCGCGGAATGCGCCGCCGCTGCACGTGATGATGAGCCGCCGTATGGGCGACTGCTCGCCCACCAGGCACTGGAAGATGGCCGAATGTTCCGAGTCGATCGGCAGGATCGGGGCACGCTTTTCGGCCGCCAGCCGCATTACGTATTCGCCGCCTACCACGAGCGACTCCTTGTTGGCCAGCGCCAGTTTCTTCCCGGCGCCGAGCGCCGCCACTGTCGGCGCGAGCCCGGCGTAGCCTACCAGCGCGTTGACCACCACGTCCGTATCGCCGCCCGCCGCGACCTGGGCCACGGCATCCTCTCCGGCGTAAACCTTCACGTCGGTGCCGGCCAGCGCATCGCGCAGCTGCCCGTAATAGCGTTCGTCGGCGATGACCGCCGTGTCCGCGTCGAATTCCCGTGCCTGTGCCGCGAGCCGCTGCCAGTTGCGGTTGGCCGTCAGCACGCGCACTTCGAACAGGGAGGGGTTCTCACGCACGATGTCGAGCGTCTGCACGCCGATCGAGCCCGTCGAACCCAGTATTGCAAGTCGTTGTTTCATGCCTGTGCGTCAGAATACGATATACCCTTCTGGGTCTACGGGCTTGCCGTTGTTCCAGAGTTCGAATTCGAAAAGCCGCACCTCGCCCTCTTCCGCCTCGGCGTTGTAGCCGACCATCTCGCCCGCGCGGATGGTCTGCCCCGTGGTGACGAGCGACTGCGAAAGCCCCTTGTAGACCGAGAGGAGGTTGTTCGCATGCTGCAGCTCGACCATGTAACCCGTCTCGGGCGTCCAGAGGCTCAGCACCACCGTGCCGTTGTCGATGGCCGTGATGCGGTCGCTGGCCGCCGCCGCGATGCGTACCCCGAAATTGCCGTTGCGGATGTCGAAGCGGTCGGTGATGATCCCCTCCACGGGTTTGGCCAGCTCGATCGCCTCGCGTACCGAACGCCGCGACCCGCCGCTGCGGCCCGCGATGGCGTACGGGCCGTCGCCCTCCATCTGCGCCCGCAGGATCGAGTCCTCGGGCGAGGGCATCACCAGCACTTTGCTGGTGCGGGTACTGTCCGACGTGGCGAGCGTGCGCGCCACGGGGGTTTTGCCTTCCATGATCAGCGCGATATGCTGGTTGTAGGTGAGCATGTCGTTCATCATGCGCTCCATCGAGTCGAGCCGGATGATGTTCTGCACGAGGCTTTCGCGCGAACGGTCTGCCTCGGTGCGGTATCCCGGCAGCAGTTCCAGGATCGGGGAGTAGGCCACCAGCGACAGGATGAGGATGAACAGCAGCAGCACGAACGACAGGAAGGCCGCGAAGATGCTGGCCGGCGAGAGGTGCATGTGCCACTCCTCGCTGTTGTCCGTGGCATTGAGCATGTTGAAACGGCGTTTGCGGAAAAGCCCGCGCCACCATGCCCGTATGGATTTGAAAAATCTCATCGGTTTATGACATTATGAATGCAAAGATAACCAATTTCATAGAAAACCTTTGCGGAACGCGCCGAATTTTTTAACTTTGTGATCGTTTAGAATCAACGCAAAAAACAGCTGAAAAGTATGGTAAAACCTACATTACTCGTCCTCGCCGCAGGTATGGGCTCCCGTTACGGTTCGCTCAAGCAGATGGACGGGGTCGGCCCCAACAACGAGGCCATCATAGATTATTCGGTCTACGACGCCATCCGCGCCGGTTTCGGCAAGGTCGTTTTCGTCATCCGCCACTCTTTCGAAAAGGAGTTCCGCGAAGTCTTCTCCGCGGAGCGTTTCGGCGGCCGCATCGCCGTGGAGTTCGTGTTCCAGGAGTTGGACTACCTGCCCCAGGGGGCTGCTGTTCCCGAAGGGCGCGTCAAGCCGTGGGGCACCAACCACGCCGTGATGATGGCGGCCGACGCCATCCGCGAACCCTTCGCCGTGATCAATGCCGACGACTTCTACGGTGCCGAAGCCTACAAGACCATCGGGGACTACCTTTCGCAGTTGGGCGAGAGCCGGAACCGCTACTGCATGGTCGCCTACGACCTCGACAAGACCCTTTCGGACAACGGTACCGTTTCGCGCGGCGTCTGCGGCGTGGATGCTGCGGGCAACCTCACCTCGATGGTCGAGCGCACGCAGATCGAACGCATGCCCGACGGCAGGATCGTCTTCCACGACGGCGGCGTCGACGAAGTACTGGCCGAGGACACGCCGGTGTCGATGAACCTCTTTGGCTTCACCCCCGATTTCTTCACCTATTCCAGGGAGTATTTCAAGACGTGGCTCGCCGGGAACAAGGAGAACCTCAAAGCCGAGTTCTACATCCCGACGATGGTCAACAAACTCATCGGCGAAGGCACGGCCTCGTTGCGTGTGCTCCGCTCGGCGGCGCAGTGGCACGGCGTCACCTATAAGGAGGACAAACCCGCGCTGGTGGCCTCGATCGAGAAGATGATCGCCGAGGGCAAATATCCCCGCAACCTCTGGGCATAATTGCCGGCTGCGGCATCGCATATACAAAAGGGCGGATATTTTCATCCGCCCTTTTGCTTAATGTTTCATCCGCCTTTTGCTTATTGCTTGTGCAGTGCCGCTTGTCGCGAATGGCTTCGGAAAGCCTGATTTGCCTTCGGTCTGGCCGGCTCCCGGTCGCATCCGTTTTTCAGGTTTCTGTCTTGTCCGCGTTTCCGGCTCCCGGCGTTGGCTGCATCTCCGGTTTCCGGCCTTGCTTGTTTCTCCGGTTTCCAACCTTACCTGCTCCTCCGGTTTCCGGTGTTGGCTGCTTCTCCGGTTTTCATCTTGTCCGTCTCTGCGGTTTTCAGCCTACCTGCTCCTCCGGTTCCCGGTGTTGTCCGCTTCTCCGGTTTTCATCTTTCCGCCTCTGCGGTTTTCAGCCTTACTTGCTCCTCCGGTTCCCGGATTTGTCCGGCTCTTCGCCTTGACGCGCTCTTCCGTCAGCCCTTCGTCAGCCCTTCGTCAGCCCTTTGCCCCCCCCCTTCGTCACACAACCGGCGGCGCGGCGGCTCAGTCCAGAAAACCTTCCTTCACCAACTGCTCCCGGATGCGCGTCCAGTCCGCTACGGGACGTTTCACGCCGTCCACGAACCGGATCGGGCAGCCGAGGCTGCTGTCGTCGATGTAGAGGTCGGCATGGACTTTCGGCGAGGATGTCCAGCGCTGCTGCGAGGGGTTCTCGTTCACGGCGTAGAGCGGGATTCCCCGCTCGCGGAACCACCGGATCGCGTCGTCGAGCAGCTTGCCGTGGCGCATCGTGAAGAGAATCAGGCGGCAGCCGTTGTCCGTAAGTTCCTTCAGTACGGGTACGGCCCCGGCGTCGTCGCCTATTTCGGGATATGCGTGTGTCACGACCGTCCCGTCGAAATCGACGGCGATCAATGCATTGCGTATAGCCATTTATTTCTTGTTCCTTATTTTACGTCCGATTTTGCTGAAGAAGATTTTCAGGCGCTTGCGGTAGCTGGTCTCCTTGTAATCGTCGTATCCATACCCGTATCCGTACCCGTAGCCATATCCGTACCCATAGCCGTAACCGTATCCGTGGCGGCGGGTGCGCGTGCCGTTGAGTACGACGCACATGTTGCGGAATTTCTTCTCGCGGTAAAGCCGTTCGATGTCGGGCAGCTGCCGGCGGTCGAGCACGCCTTCGCGTACGATATAGATACAGAGGTCTGCCAGCCGGTCGGTGATGACCGCGTCGGCTACCGACATGGCCGGGGTGCTGTCGATGAATACATAGTCGTAGCTCTCCCGCAGCTCGGCGACCAGCTTGTCCAGGCGATCCGAAAGCAGCATCTCCGTGGGGTTGGGCGGCTGGATGCCGGCGCAGATCACGTCGAGGTTTTTGTGTATCTCCATCGGCGTGATCAGTTCGCCGATGTCGGTGATCGTCCCGGCCAGGTAGCTCGTGATGCCTTTCTTGCTGTTGCTGCGGCCCAGCGTCGTGGAGAGCGCGTGGCGGCGCAGGTCGAGGTCGATCAGTACGATCCGCTTCCCGGCCATGGCGAGCGTCATCGCCAGGTTCATCGCCACGAACGTCTTACCCGCATGGGGGTCGGACGACGTGAAGAGCACGCACTTGATTTCCTTGCCCGACGATACGTTCATGAAGGTCATGTTCGAACGCAGGATGCGGAAAGCCTCGGACAACGCGTCGCGTCCGGTTTCCCGGACGACGATGCCGCCCTTGTTCTCTCCTTCGAGGAAGGGGATGTCCCCCAGGAACGGGGCGCTGATGTTCTCTTCGATGTCCTTGCGGCCGCGGATGGTCGTGTCGAGCATGCCGATCAGGTAGATGATGCCGAAGGGGATCGCCAGGCCGGCCAGCAGGCTGATGCCCAGGATGATCATCGAACGGGGCGACACGGGCCTGGGGCTGCCGTATGCCTGGTCGATCGTACGCGAATTGCTTTCGGCGACGGCATAGTTGAGCTGCGTCTCCTCCTGCTTGTTGAGCAGGTAGAGGAACAGCTCCTCCTTGATCTTCTGCTGGCGCATGATGTCGAGCAGGACTTTCTCCTGCGACGGCATGGTGGATATGCGGTGGTTGGCCAGCGCCTCCTCCTTGCGCATGTTCGTAAGCTGTATTTCGAGCGTCGAGACGTGCGAGTTGAGCGAAGCGATGATCGAGCGGCGCACGGCAGCCAGCACGTTGTCCATGTCCTGGATCACGGGGCTGCGCTCCGAACTGTTTTCGAGCAGTTTTTGGCGTCGCAGGATGGCGTCGTTATATTCGGTGATCTGGGCGACGATCCCGTTGTTGGTCAGCGAGGCGACCATCGGGATCAGTTCCCCCGCATGCGTCGGGTTGTTGAGGTAATCGCGGATGTAGTTGGCGACGCTGATCTGGTTTTCGATCGAAAGCCCTTCGACCTTGAATTTGCTGCTCTCGGTAATGGATCGGGTAGCCTCCGAGGTGATGTCGATCATCTGGTTGCTCTTCTTGATCCCCTCGATTTCGCTGTCCACGACGCCCAGTTCCCGTCCGATGGCCAGCATACGCTCCTTGATGAAGGCGTTGGTCACGACCGATACCTGCCGCTTGTCGGCGATGGCGTCCTCTTCGTACACGGCGATCAGCGTGTTGATCACGTCCTCGGCACGCTTGGGTACGGAACTGTTCATCGAGATGGTGACGATCGACGCCTGCTTGTTGGCCACGTCGCTCTTCACGGTGGCGCGGTAGGCGTTCGTCGTGACCATAGGCGAGCTCTTGGTCACGGTGATGGGCCTGTCCACATAGGTCGAGTCCATGAACGGCGTCTTGTGTACGACCATCTGCCCCAGCGGTGTGGGAATCGTATCGCCGTACTGGCCGCGGATGACCCTGCGCTTCTCCTGCTTGGTGAGGTACTTGTCGTCGAAGTCCGCCAGTTTGATCCGGCCGTCCTCGAGCTCGGTCACCTCGAGCGAAAGGCGCTGGTTGTCGTCGTCGATGAAATCGACTTCGATGGGCGAGCGGCCGTAGAGGTCGAGCGTCCGCAGCCCGTCCCGTACGGAGTAGTTGACCGTCAGGTGGAGGCGCTTTACCACCTCGGACATCAGCCTGTGCGACTGGAGGATGTAAACCTCGTTGTCGACGTTGCGGCGGTTCTGGAAACCTACCAGGTCGCTGAATGCGCCCAGTTCCATGTCGCCGCCCTTGCGGCTGTCCTTTACGAGGATGGTGGCCGTGCGGCTGTATATCTTCGGGGTGCTGGCCAGGTAGTAGTAGGCCATGCCGAGGCAGATGAGCACCGACAAGGCGAACCAGTACCAGTTGGCCAGAACCATCTGTAACAGGTCGTGCAGCGTGAGGCCGCTGCCGTTTTCGTTCTCGTCGTTCTGCAGGTGTTGCTGCTGGTTGTTGTATTCGGTCATGGCCCGGCTTATTTGGTTAAGGTTATGATAAGCGTCGCCACGGAGATGGCCGTACCTACGAGCGAGAGGTAGAAGTTGCGGTTCTGGCTGATTTCACCGGCCTGTGCCTTATATTTATTGGGCTTGACGTAGATCACGTCGTTCTGCTGGATGTAGAACGCCGGCGAGTTGAAGAGGTCTTTCGACGTGAGGTCGAGGTATTCGATCGTGCGCACGCCGTTCACTTCGCGGGCCACGGCCACGTCCGTACGGATACCGTAGATCGTCAGGTCGCCGGCCATGGCCAGGGCGTCGAAGATCGAGATCTTGTCGCGCGTGACGTCGTAATGCCCCGGGCGGGCGACTTCGCCGATGACCGAAATCTTCATGTCGGCGAACTGCACGTTGACCGACGGGTCGTTGATATACCCGCCCTCGACGATCTTGTCGGCGATGGCCTGTGCCAGTTCGCTGCGGGTCTTTCCCTTGCAGTCGATCTTCCCGATCACGGGCATGTCGAGCATGCCGTTCTCGTCCACCGTGCGGATTTGCAGCGACTGGTTGGTCGCCGAACTGTACGAGGCGACTCCCGTCACGGAACTCAGCGAGGTCGATGAGTTGAACGGCACTGCCAGTTCGGGGTCTTTGCTGTTGACCACAACCGTCAGCCGGTCGAGGGGTTTGATCCGGATCTGGCCGCTTTCGGCGATTTGTTCAGGCGTAAAGGGGTTCGCGTCCTGCAGGTACCAGGCACGTTTCTGCGAGGCACATGACGAGACCAGCAGGGCCAGGATGACCGGGACTAAGAGGCGGTAATGCTTCATTTTTACTAAGGCGTTTTATATCGTGCGCAAAGGTAGTAATTTTTGTGAAATAAACCTACATGTGCCCCTTGCTATTTTGTCCCTATTGCACCGGATTCGGTCGCCGCCCGGATTTTTTCCGGAAAAAAGCGTACATTTGACATCCCGGAATCCGGATTCCGAATTAAAATATGGAAATTATGTTGCATCCCGAGTGGAGTTACCAGGCTGTAATCTATGAAATGAACGTGCGCCAGCTGACGCGCGAAGGCACCCTCAGGGCCGCCGCCGCGAAGCTCGGTTTTCTGCGCGACATGGGCATCGACGCCGTGTGGCTGATGCCCGTCTATCCGATCGGCGCCGAGGGGCGCAAGGGCTCGCTGGGCTCTTATTATTCGATCCGCGACTATTGCGCCGTCGACCCCGGGCTGGGGACGATGGGGGATTTCGATGCGTTTGTCGCCGAGGCGCACCGCCTGGGCATGAAGGTGCTGCTGGACTGGGTCGCCAACCATACGGCGCGCGACGCCCGCTGGGTCGGCGAGAAGCCTGCCGACTGGTATGAGCGCGATGCCGCGGGGGCGCCCGCCGTGCCCTGGGACTGGACGGACACCGCCAAACTCAACTATGCGAACCGCGACGTGTGGCGGGCCGAGGCCGACGCCATGGAGTTCTGGGTGCGCCGGCACGCCGTCGACGGTTTCCGCTGCGACATGGCGATGCTCGTGCCCGTGGAGTTCTGGAATGAAACTGCCCGCCGCCTGCGGAAGGTGAACCCCGACCTGTTCCTGCTGGCCGAGGCCGAGGAGCCTTACCTCTTCGAAGCGGGTGCCTTCGACGCCTGCTATGCCTGGGAGATGCACCACCTGATGAACGACGTGGCGCAGCAGAAGGTACGCGTGACCGCCCTGCGCGACTACATTTATGCCGACCGTAACCGTTACCCGCAGTCCGCCATGCGCCTGGTGTTCACCTCCAACCACGACGAGAATTCGTGGAACGGCTCGGAGTTCACGCGCATGGGCGACGCCCGCGAGATCATGGCCGCCTTCACGTTCGTCGTGCCGCGCGGCCTGCCGCTGGTCTATACCGGGCAGGAGATCGGCTACGACCATTCGTTCGCCTTCTTCGACCGCGACCCGATCCCCTCCTATGCGGCCAATTCGTTCACGGATTTCTACCGCCGCCTGGCGGGGCTCCGGCATGCCAACCCTGCGCTCGCCGCCGGGGAGGCGGGCGGCGAGATGGTCGAGATCCGCAACAACGCCGAGGATTGCCTGATGACCTTCGTGCGCGAAGTGAAGGGCAACCGCGTCGTCGCCGTGATGAACCTCTCGCCCTACGCCATCCATGCCGATTATTACACGGGCATCTATGCCGGCATGTACACCGATGCCATGACGGGCGTTGCCTGCGAACTGCGCGGGCATGTCGAGGAGGACATGGCGCCGTGGAGCTACCGCATCCTGACACGCTGACCCCTGCGGCCGCGGAGTGCGGCGGCCGCATCCCCGCCCGATGCCTGGCTGCTTCCCCGCCCGATGCCCGGCTGCGGCCTGCAAACCCGGCCCGGGACGCCCGCTCGGGGCCGGCGTACCGTTTTTATCCGCCGCGGAACACGAATCCCTGCGCGGTCGCGTTCCTTTTATGGAATTTTTCCTATTTTTGCCCATGATTATGAAACGCTTCCTTCTCCTCTGTCTGCTGTTCGTCCCGTGCCTCGCGGCACAGGCCGAAACCTACCGCGTCGAAGACATCCCCAATGTCCAGCGCGCCGACCGCACGCGTTACGTCTCGAACCCCGACGGGATACTCTCGGACGAGGCCGTGGCGCATATCGACCGTTTGTGCGCGGCGCTGCGCGAGCGGGCCGTCGCCCAGGTCGCCGTGGTCGCCGTGGACGACATCGCGGGCGGCGACGTCTTCGAATTCGCCATCGACCTCTTCTCCGCGTGGGGCGTGGGGCAGGCCCGCAACGACAACGGGCTGGGCATCCTGCTGGTCAAAGACCGCCGCGAGATCCGTTTCGTCACGGGCGGCGGGCTGGAGGGCGTGCTGCCCGATGCGATCTGCAAGCGCATCCAGCTCAAATACATGCTCCCGGCATTCCGCCAGGGCGATTACAGCCTCGGCATGGTGCAGGGGGTCGAAGCCGTGTCGCAGCTGCTCGAGGGGAGCGAACTGGATCTGGGCGGTGCCGATACGGGCGGCGACGAGCTGCCCGCATGGGCGGTTTTCCTGATCGTCACCGGGTTCGTCGTAGTGCCGATGGGCGTGATCCTGCTGGGTTACTACGCCCGCAAGCGTTGCCCGAAATGCCATAAACTGACACTCCGGCAGCAGTCGAGCGACATCCTGAAGGTGACGCCCAACTACCGGCTGGTCGAATATACCTACGTCTGCTCGAATTGCGGCGCCGTGGTCAAACGACAGGCCAAAAACCTGCGCGACGACAATTTCGGCGGCGGCGCGGGCGGCGGCACGATCATCGGGGGGCGTGGTTTCGGCGGCTTCGGCGGAGGGTCGCGAGGCGGTGGTTTCGGCGGCGGTTCGTTCGGTGGCGGCGGTGCCGGCTCGCGCTGGTAAAGGCCGCAGGGCGTGCCGGGCGGCTGTTTGCCGGACAAAGGCTGGCTTTGCGGGCGGCCGGAATGGTTTTCCCGGCCCCGACGGGATAAGATTGGAATGAATTTAAAACACTTTATATTATGAAGAAATGGATTTGGATTGGAGTCGTCGCCGTCGTGGTGATCTTCTTCTACGCAACGTACAACGGATTTGTCAATAAGGAGGAGGGGCTGAAGACCGCATGGTCGAATGTCGAAACGCAGTACCAGCGCCGTGCCGACCTGATTCCCAACCTGGTGAACACGGTCAAGGGCTATGCCGCACACGAGTCGCAGACTTTCGAGGCCGTAACCGAGGCCCGTGCGAAAGCCACCTCGATCAACCTTTCGGCCGACGACCTCACGCCCGAGAAACTCGCCGAGTTCCAGCAGGCGCAGGCGCAGGTGCGCTCGGCGCTGGGGCGCCTGATCGCCGTGTCGGAGAGTTATCCCGACCTGAAGGCCAACCAGAATTTCCTCGAACTGCAAGCGCAGCTCGAAGGCACCGAGAACCGTATTTCAGTGGCCCGCAAGGAGTTCAACGAGGTGGCCAAGACCTACAACGTCGCCGTGCGCCGCTTCCCGGCCAACCTGGTGGCCAAGTTGTTCGGGTTCGGGCAGAAGCCCTACTTCGAGGCTGCCGAAGGTACCGAAACCGCACCCCAGGTGCAGTTTTAGCCCGGCTCCGGGGTAGAAAGCAAAGGGACGGGACGCGCCAGCGTATCCCGTCCCTTTTGTGTTGTCGGTGCCTGCCTACTTGCGGCTTCCGAGAATCCGGAGCAGGTAGAGGAACAGGTTGATGAAGTCCAGGTAGAGGGTCAGCGATCCCAGCAGTGCGATTTTCTGCGTCGATTCGTCCACGACCTCGGCGTTCATCACCATCTTCTTGATCTTCTGCGTGTCATAGGCCGTGAGGGCGACGAACACCAGCACGCCGATGTAGGTTATCACCCACATCATCGTTTCGCTGCGCAGGAAAAGGTTCACCACCGTTGCGATGATGATGCCGATAAGCGCCATGTAACCCATGTTCCCGATGCCCGAGAGGTCGCGTTTGGTGAAATACCCGAACAGCGCCATGGCGCCGAACGTGCCGGCCGTCACGAAGAAGGTCGATGCGATGGACGATGCGGTGTAGAGCAGGAAGATCGAAGCCAGCGTCGCGCCGTTGAGGATCGAGTAGGCGATGAACATCAGCGTTGCCGTGAGGAACGACATGCGGAAGATGAACGACGAGAGGATGATGACCAGCGCCAGTTCGGCGATGATCAGGCCGAAGAATGCGACTTTGCTGCCGAAGATGGCATTGAGCAGCGTCGGCGAGTCGGAGACCGTCAGGGCCGTTGCGCCCGTGATGAAGAGGGCCATCGTCATCCATAGGTAGACGTTGCGGAACAGGGTGGTGTTCTCGGACTTGTCAGCCCTGCGCACGCCGGCTGTCTTGCTGTAATTGGTGCTTGTTTCCATAAAGTTTTCCTGTGTATACCTGAAATTACGTTTCGTCGCGGTTTTTCCGCTGTCGGCGCAAAGGTAACGATTAAATCGGAGTTTTCGGGCAAAGCCGCGTAAATTTCACGGCCGGCCGCCGGGGATGCGGTGCGGCTACATTCCTTTTTTTATACCGGCCCGGATCAGGAGGATATTTACGGGCAGCGCCACGAGGAATCCGCATGCCATGGCGACCTGCATCGAGAACCAGAATACGAACGAGGTGCGGGGCATTGCCTCACCGCCGTTGAGCGCGAAGATCGCCACGGCCATCCAGCCGTACATGCCGGCCTGCCATGCCGTGAGCGAGAGTATGTCGGCTTTGGCGGCACGGCGTATCGCTTCGCCGCGCGGGAGCGTGCGTTCCATGCCCCGGATCGCGGCGTACTGGAACCCGATGCCGAATGCCAGGGCCAGGAGGTAATCCACGACCCATGTCCCTGCCAGTATGCTTCCGCCTATGGCTACCGGGACGAAGAAGAGGAACCATTCGCCGACGATGTCGGCCAGCGTGCACCCCGCCCCGCAGTGGAGCGTCGACAAGACGACCGACTGCCACCGCGGCCGCCCCTTCATCCCGGGCATATCACTCATCCCGTCCATGCCTTCCATACCCCGGGGCCCGGCCGTCCCGGACATCTTCGTCCCGTCTGCCATTCCCGGCATGTCCGCCCCGTTTGCCGTATCCGCTTTGTCCGCTGCCCCCTTCATTCCGGGCATATCACTCATCCCGTCCATCCCGTCCATGCCTTCCATACCCCTGGGCCCGGCCGTCCCGGACATCTTCGTCCCGTTTGTCATCCCGGGCATGTCCGTCCCGTCTGCCATTCCCGGCATGCTCGCTCCGCTTGCCATGTCCGGTATGCCCGCCTCATCTGCCATGCCCGCTTTGAGCGCCGTCCCTTTCATTCCGGGCATATCTTCCGCCCCGTCCGCTCCTGTCGTGGTTCCGTTCTCCATCTGCATCCCGTGCATCCCCGGTTCCGGCATGTTCATGGCCCGTTCTGGCTCCGAAACCTTCCATAAATCCGTTCCCGCTACGGACATGTCTTTGCGTCCGCCCGTTCCGGGCTTCCCGTTCGCCGCTTCCGGCCCCAAGCCTCCGCCCCGTCCGTCCGTTCCGGGCTTTTCGTTTCCTACTTTCTGCCCGGCGCTGCCGACCTCCCGCTCGTCCCCGTTTTCCCCGATGCCGCCGCCTTTTGCCGGCTCACTGATTTTCGCTGAGCCTTTTTGCTTTCCGGTGCCGTTGTTTTGCACGGGCATGTGCCGCGCGGCGCGTCCGAGGGCGTAATAGGCCCATAGCCCGAAAAAACTGGCCCAGAGGGCGGTGAGTACCCATACGCTTTCCATAATGCGCATCGGTTGCCGGCGCGTACGCAGGTCAGCCGCGACGATGAGCGCCGAGCCGATGCCGCCCGCTACGAACAGGACTGCCAGATAATAGAATTGCTGCATGACGAGGTGTTTTTCCCATCATGCAGCAATTTATATACCGCACCGCGCCTCTGTCCTGCAGCCGAAAGCCGGGCGGGGGATTCAGCCGGGTCGGCTTGGGCTGGAACCGAAATATTGGTTTCGTAGACCCCGAACTGGGTGCGCTCGAATAACTCAGGGTATCAAATCCAACGTGACGATCACCGGATTGGCATAGCCGGTTTCCTCCCGTTGGCCGAACAATGCCGCTTGCATGCCGGGGGATAACCTGGTTTGGTCGAGCACACCTGTAATCCGGTTCCCGGCTACGTCTACCGGGCCGTTCATTACCGTGGCGAACAGTCCGTTCCTGTCTGGCTCGTTTCCCCCGAACGTGATACCGACCAGTCCCGATACGGTACGGTGCGTATCCTTGTCGTAAACCACCAGGTAGGGCATGCGTTTGGTGTCCCGACGAATTCAGTTTCATAGCGATCGCTAAATTGTCCTTGATTTGATTTCTTTATAAAACTCCCCACCTCTCTTCTTACATCCGCGCTCGGCAAAAAGAGGCTGCTATAATTCTTCGAATAGTTTGTGCTTTTGTTCTATCCAATTCATATCATTTTATCGTTTTGATTTTGAGCTGTCAGGCTTGTGCCCAACGTGCCGGCGATTGGCTTCGGGGCGGAGAGCGGCGCACGTCCGCTGTCCGCTGAAACAAAAGTTGATGCGGGCGGCAAAAGGCGAATGCCCCGCGTCATCCGCCCTCAGAGGTGCGAGTTGGGTGTGTTTCTCAACTTGTATGCTCGCTCCAAAATTCAATATATTTTGGATTTTGTGGAATTTCAAAATTGTCAGGCAGTCTCAAATGAAATTCGTGTCGAAAATAGGTCGCTAAGTCAAATCCATAATAAATAATGTCCATTTGATGTACGGATAGG
>OMGP01000839.1_pt1 | contig 29079 bp, 18 predicted proteins | sample 1646091 | NCBI WGS metagenome assembly OMGP01 (sample SAMN05578580, study PRJEB25193) | human gut metagenome | biome: Human Microbiome; feature: human-associated habitat; material: feces | host: Homo sapiens | place: USA:Birmingham | reverse complement strand
AGATAACATATAAAACATCACCTATCTCTAATTATATTGTAGAATATGTTACCCAAGGCTACTTTATGCTTTACGATGAATATGGAATAAAATATATTTTTGGAAGAGATGATTCGTTTTCAGTGAATGAAAAAGGAGCATATAATTCATTTACTGGTATGTATGAAAAAAGTTCTGACGAATATTTAAATGTTCGTAAAAAAATCTCACATCCTACAGGGGATAATGATCCGGTATCTCCTGATGTAGATAATACTATTAGTTCAACCAGGGAAAATTCTGTATCATGGGGGGAATGGAATGGTCCATCGGTGAATACTCTTAACCAGTTTTCTAAGACAACATGTTGGAGATTATCTCATATTATGGATGCATTTGGAGGGATGATAGTATTTAGCTATATTCAACATATTTCAAATGTGGCAAAAGGAGAAGAATCAAAGCAGTACTGTATTTGTAGTTACCTATACAGGATAACTGTATACTTAAATCAAATTGAAACAGAAAAAATATTATTTGAATACGAAGAAAAAAAATCTGAAGAATATTGTATTGATTATACATTGTTGGAACGACCAAATGGAATACAATATAAATTCCAAAAGTTATTTCTTTCTCAAATAGTACATTGCAAAAATAGGATAGAAGATAAAATCTATTCTTTCAATACAGATTTTATTCAACTTGCGGATAATATTGAATTTTTATCAAAAAGACAGTTGTATAAGATTGAAATAAAAAGAAAATTTGAAGAAAAAGTAATGTTTGAACCAGGATATTCTTTTGAATATTACAATAAAAATGATGGTGTGCAACTTGGAAATGATGGATTTTCAGAAAAAAATAAAGTTTATCAGGCTTCTAATGGTGCAGTATATGGACTGATAAAAAAGATACAGTATCCGACCGGAAGATGTGAAAAATATTCATATAGTGAGAATCGAATGAGTTCAGTTCCGCTTGATTTAGAGGAAAATATATATAATCTGAAGAAACAAAAACAAGTAATTAGTCCATATGGAACACATGTTATTTTAAGATTATTTAATGATAATCGTTATACAATTAATGTATATAAATATTCTGTACAGGGATGGTTTGCTAATGAATTATTTTCAGGAGAAACCACGGAAGCTATGTTTGATGCATACGATACGGACATATATGTGGATTTTACAGATAATGATCTGGTAATAACGTCATTGGATTATTTAACAGTAAAAGTATATAGATTATCCAATTCTGTTATTAACAAATGGAAAGAAATTAATTATACAACTTTGTATGAAGGAACAGTTACAGATGTAAATATTGGAAATAATAAGTTACTGATTTCTACAGTGATAAATGGAGATTTTTATTTATATCCATATATATTCGATGGTGCACAATATCATTTGGTTGGTAATGCGATTAATGTAAAAGAAAAATGTGGTATAACTGCAATGGTAGCAGCGACTTGTATGCAGGATAACTGGGGAATTTTTACTCTATACAAAGACAGCTATTCGATAGCTCCTGTAGGATTTGCGGGACGGGCACTTACTTATTATAAAAATATTTTGCGGTGTTTTTTTATTAGAAACGATGGAACAACCAGTCAGGTGCAGGATATAGGATATGTTCCTAATGTTGTTGTTATGACAAATTTTACATCGTCAGTCCCTCCAATAGTTGCAAGTCCGATTGAATTATCAGCACATATAACAATAGGGGGAAACATTTCTAAAATTGGAAAAGTAGAAAAATTGGGTAATGTAATATATCTCCCGTTAAAGGCAAAAAATTTAATTGGATTTTATGCGAGAAATAATCCGACTCAATCGTCATACATGAGAGAGCTGGCAGAAATGGACTGGGGAGTTGAAATTCTTTTAAATAAACAGGAAGAAAAATTTAAACTATTGGGAGAATCTTATTTAAGACAAATTCAATATGAAGATGATAAATTTTATACGGAAGATGTAAATAGTATGTACTTATCAACCAGTGCAGCAGCATCAGGAAATGGAATTACATATACCTATGTTTTTAATATGCCAGAAAGAAATATTAAAAATTTTGAAACGCAAGGGACTGTTGAATATATTTATGATGGAGTTAATATAAAAAATAATAAAAATTTTATTGAAAAGAATCATAAATGTATTTTTAGAGATAACTTTTTTGAAACATTTTATACGAAGATATCCGAAGGAACAGCAGGAATTTATCAAAAAACTTACAAGTATTATGATCAGGAAAAAATGGAGTTTAAAAAAATTGAAACGGGAAGTATTGACTCAACTCAAATAATAACTGATCAGCAAGAAGAAATATGGCTGAAATATTTAGGCTATACGGGGTTGGCATTTTCGATTATGTTATTGCCATTAGGATTTACGTCCATTTTTGGAACGATATTATCAGTGTTATCAATTGCGTTGATGGCGGGCTCTACTATTGTGCAGCAGTTGTTAGAGAACAGTATTAAAATTACAATAGACCCTAATACAGCATTTTACGGAAATCGTTTTATGGTTGATGGAAAAACTGTATGGTTTAGAGAAAATGGTCAAAATCAATTGAGTGCGCTTGGAAAAGGTTTGAATTTTGAAAGCAGTGAAATCCAAGGTGATGTTTTAACAGATATATATTCGTATGGCAATATTTATAATTATATTCCTTTTTTTACAAGTGAAAATAAAATTTATTATAGTACAATTAAAAATGGAAAATTAAAAAAACCTGCATTATTAAGTGGATGGGCAGAGGGCATTACAGGAATGATGCTAAATGATCCCAGAGGAACAGAAATAACATTATTTAAAGGAAACAAAAAATATACATTTAAAAATTGCCTTTTTGAAAAAAGTGAAGAGTTAGAAATTGCAAATGAAAAAGTGTTTGTGGATGCAGCAGTGAATCTTCCAGAGGATAATTTAATATTTTATTTTTCGGGGAAATATTACTATATTCAAAATACAGCATATTCGTGGGAAATAAATAAACAAGAAATAAAACATGGAATAAAGGGAAGCCAATTTGAACATGTAGATGCTGCATTATTTGCAAAATGGAAAGAAACAAAAGGAATTTATTTATTCAGTGATCAGTTTTTTGAATATGCAGTATTTTCCAATAATAAATTAACAGTGGTGGAAAGGGGCAATTTATCTGAATGGGAATATCCAAATAGTTTTGAAAAAATTGATGCAGCATGCCATTTAAATGGAAGTATGTATATGCTTACCAGAGAGAGTAAATATATGATCGCAAATGCCCAGGATGGAATTATTTTGCAGACAGGATATTTAGGGGAATATTTTAAGTGGAATATAAACGTAGAAAACACAGATATGTGGTTTAATTATGATACGTTACTACTCAATGTTAAAGGAACAGATAGTACACAGTTCATTTTAAAGAAATTTTGCGATGATTCTCTTCAGAAGGTACTTAATGATTATGTGATACAAAAGGTTGAAACAATTTTGGAAACAGATGAAAATGTCGTAGATCAGACTTTATATGAGTATGATACTTATATGGCTACGTACATAAGAGATGCAAAATCTGTTATTTATAATGAAGTTAATGCCTATATCGAAGAGGAGGTGTAATGTATGAGAAGAATAATAGAATCTATAAAACTATATAAAGGTAGAGAAGATTTAAAACAGGTAAAAGTAGGAGAAAACTTGGAAGATGCAGATTCGTACGGACTTTCACTATTAGGAAAAGTGTCTAACATGGCGAAAACAAAAGATGATAGTTTAATATACTCATTTCCTTATTTTACGAATCCGGAAACCAGGCAGTATAAAGATTGTTATTCTTGTGAGGGATATTATTTTTTTAGAGAAGAAAAAGAACTCCATGAATTAGTTGAATTATCAGATTATTTCAAAGTAGCCGCGGGAATAATTAATTTTGGGGGATATTTAATTCATCCTCAATATGGAATACGAGGGCTTGTTGGATTTGGTGAAAGTTTGTATATGACAAATGTATCAAACAAATATACATATATTGGAAAAAAAACAGAATTTTTATCTGATAAATATACAAGTATATTTTATACAGGCGAATCCTATATCGCAATTGATGATGAGTCAAAGTATCATGTAGCAATAGTGACCTACGATTCAGAGATGAAACCTAATTTTAATATTGATTCAGGAGAAATACCTCTTAGTGATGCAGCTCAGTTAATTAACCCAGTTTGTGGAAGTACTATGGTGTCATTAGGAAAATATGCAAATTATTATGTTAATAAGAGTGGAAGCTATGCTTATATTAATAATATGAATAATGTTCCTCAATACTCTTTTGGAAAATTTAAGGTAGACTTTGATAAAATTAAAAAAAATTTCATGCAGGATTATGTATATAGTATTGATAATAATGATATATCATTACCATATAAAGTGACTAAGAATCAAGATGGAATTCAAAGTTACTGTGAAAGTATTTATAATGAAAAAAGACAGGTAAAAGAAACAAATGAAAGTATTAATGGATGGAACGATAATCTGACATCAATTGTAAAAAACATGACAAAAAGAACCTCGTATGTGTATGCCTGGGAAAAATCTGAAGCCACATATTCAAATATTGCTAAAACGGCAATAGCATTGTTGGACAATGTGGAAGAAAAAATTCTGGATTTTACAGGTAACCAAGTTCAATATAATGAGGTAAGTAGCTCATATACAACAAGAAAAGATATAGATAATACAGACAGGCTGATTTATTTAAGTTCTAGTTGTCAGGATGGTATAACTGAAACTGGCCATGTTAAAGTTAACGAAGTTTTGTCATATGATCAGATGGGACATACTAGATTAACTGGTGGAGTTGTCTATGGTGGATTAACAGGAGCTGGATTTCGATTATATAGTCAGGCACAGTATTCATCAAAAGAACCAGATATGTTATTAGCAACATTTGATGGGGTTTACTATAGTGACGAAAATGAAAAGTGTATGTCTGCTTATACAGGATTTGAACCATATGAAAATGTGGAATATATTTCTGGAAAAATAGTGACAGATGGTTATATTTTAGAAAATGCAGTTTTGGCAGGAAATTCATTATGGGGAAGCAGAACTGCATATTTTCCTCAGGGAGGTGTTATAAAGCTAAGTGACAATGTATATGTTAATTCTCTTCTTAATCTGAAATATGTAGTTTGTTGTGTAACTAGAAAAGATGGATATGGAAATGATTGGAAGATTGAAACTACCTATATAAATGCTGGAGACTTGCCGCAGACGAGAATTATTAAAAATATTCCGGCTGGAACATATGTTGAGATGATTTTGTTTAAGGCTTCTGATTGTGAAAGTAAAATATATTTATATAATTCAGATACATATGATTTGAAAGGATATATAGATAATAATTTTGTTCCTACAATTCAGATGTTAGATTTGATAACAAAAAAAGTAGAATTTTCCTTTCAATATTTGTTGGAAGAAAATGAAGGCAATAAAATTATTACGGATAAATTAATTGTAAATCCGATGTGTATTTTAGGATATGCAATGTTAGGTGGATATTCAAAATTATATTCAGAAAATTTAAAAAAGGAAAAGCATAATACGATTCTGGATATTCGCTGTAGGGAAAATGCTCAAATAGTTTTACCAGGAAATATATACACACTAAATAGCACATCAGTGCTGGTAATGGGGCGTGGAAGGAATACAGTTGAATTTGGAGGTCTTGAAGATTTTGTATTTGAATGGACTACAGATGGAATAACTATTTACAAAAATAAAGCCATATATACCGTAATAGAATCAGAATTTAGAATTGATAGCAGTGCAAATTGGATTATAGGATCAAAGGGTGAAATTTTATTTATTATTTTAAATGGAAAATTAATATATTCTACTGTCGTTAGTAATAATCCATTTTTTTCGGTTTTGGTGTTGGATCAGAAGCTAAGTGTGAATATGCCAGACAAACTAATATGTATGCAGAATTTTGATTTGGCAGTAAATTATTATGACTACTTAGGAAGATTAGTTCAAACACAGACTATAAAAATCATGAATGACAGTTTGACTCGGATAATCAGCAATATGTACTTTTATAATAGCTCCAGTCAAGTAGTTGCATATACTTTAAAGGGTGCCTATCCTATTGATAACGTGACAAAAATAACCAGTGATGATAGACCATTGTTTTTCAGAGAAAATTGTGCGTTTATTAATTGGAATACAAAAACGGAAACAGATCCAAGAGGTATACTGACAGGAGAACTGGCAGATTATTATAGAACGGGATCTGGTAGAGACTTTTTGATGACATCTGATGATTATAAGTATCCATATATATATGAGCAGTATGAAAAAAATGGTACAGGAAGATTTTTAGAAGAAATGAGTCCAGGAGTATCTGGCAACGGGAATCTGGAGAAACAATCTTATCAAAGTAAGGACATGTTTGATACAGTTTTCAAATTAGTAACTTGCTTAGACGCTAATTATGATACAAACTATAATTTTGTAAATATACAAGAACAAAATGTGGGACTGCTGGACACAGATGTTTATGATGTAAATAATGATGTATTGTTAAAATTACATAGAACATCCAATGTAATTGATGATGGAATTTCATATAAAGTAAAAAATGGTATTACTTCAGACGAAGCAATCACTGGAAGCATATTGGGATTAGGAAAAACATTTTATCGAAGTAATCTGCAAAATAAGTTAATGAAACAATTAAAAACTGCATTTAACAGAATACAAGTGCAATGGAGTGTAGATAGTGGATATAAAGTTTTAATAACGGATATTGCGGGAAATGGAAGATTAGTGTTTAATGGAGGAGATATTAACAAAGACCTTTGCTCATATTTTAAATATGATAAACGAAGTAGAATTACAGAAATGGGTACAGTTGGATTTTCAAATGTGACTTTGCAGGAGTTGTTGGACTTTACAATGAACCCGGACTATCCCTATGTAGGAGCAATAAAGACGCGGAATTGTAAAGTTGTTTCTCAATATGAATATGATTTAGAAAATCATGGATATTCTTTGGGAAGATTATGTAAATATGTTATGAGCGATTCAAATTATGTTCATGAATATAGTTATGATCAAATGGGACGAATCTGTAAACAAACCGCATTGCTTAACAGCAATAAAACGGAACAAAGCATAAAAAAAGATTATCTGTCTAATATTGTTCAAATAGAGTACCAGAGAAATCAGGATATAAGTTTGGTATTTAATTATAAATATAATGATAATAATGTGAAAGAAATACAGTATATGAAAAGTGCACTTTCGCATATTGTGTTTACTGGCGCAGAATATGATATATTTAATAGATTGTTGAAGTACACAGATTGTAATGGAACAATCAATGAAATTAAATATGATTTCCTTGGCCGCCAAATAATGATGAAATTGACTGATAAAAATCAACGCATATATTCTGTAGAAAAATTATATACAGAAAATAATAGAAAATATGAACGTTTAGAACAGGTGAAATATGAACCGGGAGGGTATGTAAGAAAATATATATATGATGAATATTTAAGATTAAAAGATGTTACAGATAAAGAAAACAACTTAAAATATGATTTAAATGGAAACTTGTTAGAATATGATATTGGAGGCAGTAAAAAAATACTTCAGTATATGGCTGGGACGAATAAACTTATAAGTGCAGACATAAACACATTTGTCTATAATGATTTTGGATGCGTAACAGAGAAAAATGGATCATCTGAGGAGTTAAAAATACAATACGATACACTATTTCCTGCAAAGATAACTTCAATCGGAAAGTTATCATCATCAGGAGTTATAGAATCGCTTTACAGCCTTCACTATGATATATTTGCAAATGTAGTAAATATGATTTATTCTTTGCCGGAGGCACAAACTGCAATCTCATACCACTATTTATATTCGGAAGATGGAAGGTTAGAACAAATTGAAGCTGTGACAGCACAAGAACGAGATTATGAGTGCTACGTATATGTAGGAAACAGACCTATAGCAATGTTGGGAACAGGAGAAAAATGGTATGGATTAGTTTATGACGATGCCGAAACATTATATATGGAAACAAAAGAGAATGAAATAATCCAGATAAAGTATAATGCTTGGGGAGTGCCTGAAGAGTATAATGAAGCAACGAAGTGCCTTTATAAAAAAATGAATTATATTCCGGATTTAAAATTATATTCTAACAATGGAGCATTATATGATCCGACTTATGGCATTACTTATGTGCCAATTGTAGAAAATGAAGCCTGCACACCTTATCGAATTATAAATAACGTACCGTTTATTTAAAAAAGCGAAAGGAGGGGGAAAATATGCCATATCCAAATATTCAAGTTTTAACCACTATGGGATATAATAATTTTGATAAGTTTCGATTAGATGTATTTCGTTTAAACAGATATTATTTCCATGGATTAAAAGCGAGAAGTACACCAGGACAAGCCCCATTATCATATGATGTATTCAGGGCACATTATATGGGAAATATAGCAAATGCATGGGGGATGTTAGTTAATACGATGGATAATCCTCTGGGAACAGTACTTCTTGGAAGAGTTGCTATGCAATTTCCAATGCAAGATCCACAGCAGATTGCAAGTCTTGATGAAATGGTAGGAGTACGTTTGCGTGATTCTACAGTAGAGGTACCACTTTTGGATGAAGCCATGCATAAGAATTTTGGGATTGCAACAGAATATTCAAGTGGAAGTATTTCATGGTCTAACAATTGGACTCTTTTAATGAATGATGCATTGATATTAGGTGGGATTCAAAAGAATTTGCCGTTTTATTTAGTCTCGAAACGTATTCCGGAAAATATATGGGATGCACGCGGCAATCGGTTAACAGTAACGGGAAGAGAACTTGTTGCATTGCTTACATCTGGATATAAAATACAACGTATGGCAGATGGAAGTGAATATTTATATAATGATTCCGAGCAGCCACGAGGATTAACATTGCCGGAATATAATAGAGCAGTAGATTATTTTTCATTTGTTCCACGTAGATGGGGATACTTAACTGAGCCAAATTTAACATCAATAGAATTTGACTTTTTAAGAAACATGATAGTTGGGGTGGAACTTTAAGGCACTTCCAACTCCTATATTACTCATGAAGAAGTATAAGAAACATGTCAGGAGAAAACATTCTCCTGACATACTAAATTATATTACAAAACAAATTGTAACATGGTAAAAATGCTATAAAAAGTTGCTATTTGCCTGTATACATGATAATATCTATAATTATAATACCTTTATAAATAAGACCTTTGTTTGTATATTTTATGCGTTTTCCTTAAAACAATCAAAGGAGAAAAACTATGGATTTAAAGGTTTATCGAGAACATACAAAAGTTACCCGCAGATTTAAAGAGGCAGAGCTAGTTCTGAAGAATGCTAAAATTATAAATGTGTTTACCAATGAAATCATCACCGGAGATATTGCTATTGAGGAAGGAATGATTGTTGGAATAGGAAATTATGAAGGTAAACAGGAACATGACATGACAGGAAAATATGTCTGCCCTGGATTTATTGACAGTCATCTTCATCTGGAATCGACTTTAGTTACTCCGAAAGAACTGGTTACAGTTGCCTCACGTCATGGAACGACAACATTTATTGTTGATCCTCATGAATCTGCAAATGTATCAGGATTGGCCGGTATCAATTATATTCTGGATCAGACGGAGGATGCAAGTGCAAATGTTTTTGTGATGATGCCTTCGTGTGTTCCGGCAACTTCAATCGATGATAATGGATGTACGCTTACAGCAGAAGACATGACTCAATATCTTGATAATGAGAGAATATTGGGATTAGGTGAAGTAATGGATTACATTTCGGTTGTAAATGCTGATCCGGGTATGCACCGGAAGCTGGATTTATTTAAAGATAAAGTTCGTGATGGACATGCACCATTTTTAGCGGAAGAGGATTTGCAGGCATATGTAATGGCCGGAATATCTACAGATCATGAGTGCTCGGATTTTCAGTATGCAATGAGAGAACGAAGGAATGGCATGACTGTACTGATTCGAGAGGGAAGTGCAGCTAAGAATTTAGAAGCAATTGTGAAAGGTATAGTAGAAAATAATATACCAGTAGAGGGATTTTGTTTTTGTACGGATGATAAACATATTGAAGATATTGAAAGGGAAGGTCATATTGATTATAATGTTCGTAAAGCAATAGAGCTTGGGATGAATCCTGTTTCTGCTATAAAAATGGCAACAATATATCCGGCAATCTGTTATGGATTTCATAATCTGGGAGCAGTTGCGCCGGGGTATCAGGCGGATTTGGTGGTATTAAACGATTTAAATAAAATATCTATAGAAAATGTATATTATAAAGGCGAAGTAATAGAGCAAGAGGAAGAAATTGAAATAAAAAATTGTCCGGATGAGCTGAAAAATACAGTTCATGTCGGAAAGTTTTCGAAAAATGACTTACAGTTAGAATCACCAACGGGGTATTTTCCTGTAATAGAAATGCAGGAGGGGCAGATTACCACGAAAAAACAGATAAAAAAATTCTCAGGGGGCAAGTGTTTATTTTTATCAAATGCACAATATCAGAAGATTGCAGTGATTGAGAGACATAAATCTACAGGTAAGACCGGTGTGGGAATTGTCAGTGGCTTTGGAATACAAAAAGGAGCAATAGCTTCCAGCGTTTCTCATGATTCTCATAATATTATTGTCATAGGGGATAACGATGAAGATATGGTATTGGCAGTACAGGAACTGATACGTACACAGGGAGGTTATACGATAGTGGCAGATCACAAAATATTTGATACTTTAGAGCTTCCTGTTATGGGACTTATGAGCGATGCCGGTTATCAATATAATAATCATAAATTAAAAAATATGATTAATAAGGCACATGAAATGGGAGTTGGAAGAGGAATAGACCCATTTATTACGTTGTCTTTTATGGCACTTCCGGTTATACCAGAAGTACGTATTACACCAAGAGGCGTTTATGATGTTTTAGGTGGCGAATTTTGTTCATACTAATTTTTGAATGGTGAAGAGGGGAAGGTACTGGATGAAACCTACAGTTAGAAATATTGCTGAAAGAGCCAATGTTTCCATTGCCAGTGTATCGCTGGTATTGAATAATAAACCTTCAAGAATAACAGAAGCAACAAGACAGAAGATTATCGAGGCAGCGAAAGAGTTAGGTTATAATTTTGAAGAAAAGAAAAAAAATGAAGAATTGTCAATTGAAAATGTCTGCAATAATTTTGAAAAAAAATCAATTATTGGTGTAATACGTCCACGATATTATAATGAATTTCTGGATGCATGCCAGAAGGGAATTGATGAATACTGCCAGATTTATGGTTATCGTACTGTCACATGTACGGTGAATGACACTACAGAGCAAACTTTAGATCGCATCAGATTTTTGACAGATATCAAAGTATCGGGCTTGATTGTCGTTCCGTCAATGGACATGAATATTGAAGATAATAATGAAAAACTAGGCTGGGCGTTAAAAAATTCAGGAATACCTTTTTTATTATTGGACCAAGCTGTTGACAGAGTTTATTGTGATTTTATTACAGCAGATAATAAAAGCGGTGGTTATATGGCAACGGAGTATTTGATTCATAGTGGACATGATAAAATAGGCATGATTGTTGGTGCAAGAGAAGTATACACTTGCAGAAAGCGAATCGAAGGATATAAAGAGGCTTTGGCATTTCATAACATTTCTATTAAGGAAGAATATATTTTCTATGGGCAATATAAAAGACAGACGGGATATGAAGGAATGAAATATCTGAATAGTTTGGGGGTTCATGCGGTTTTTGCGTATGATGATGAAATAGCTTTAGGCGTTTATCAGTATGCACAGGAGCAGGGACTGACGATTGGAGAAGATATATCTATTGTAGGATTTAATGATTTATATGTAACAACAGTGCTTAGTCCTCCATTGACTACTATAGAACAACCTGGCGAATTAATGGGAAAGAAAGCCTGTGAAACGATTATTAATCGTATTACAGGCAAAGATAAAAATCCGATTAGAAATACATATTTTGCACCGGTTTTAATTGAAAGAAAATCCGTGAAAATATACAATAATGAATAAATATTCTGAAAACAATAAAATGCAATTAAAAATTACTCTATTGGAAACAGTGGAGTAATTTTTTTTTTACGAATCTGATTTCGGAATTTTATGGATAATGTCCAAATAACAAGAAAAATAAAATGTTAACCAAAAGTTAATCGATATAAATATGTGAAAAACAATTGTATTAACAGAAAAATGTGCAAGTATACTAAATTGAATGAAAAATATAATGAAAAATGAACAGAATAAATAAAAAATGATTAACAAATTTGGTTGACAAAATGATAAAAATGGTTATAATTAGGTTAACAAAGGAAAATGTGTGAAATATCAAGCAAAACAGTTAACTATTATTTTATCAACCAAAGGAGGAAATGAAAATGAAGAGAAAGGCTTTGGCTGTATTTATGACAACTGCAGTGGTTATAAGCTCAATGGCAGGATGTGGTGTTTCAACGGGAAGTAGTAATTCAAAAGAAGAAGAGACTACAGAGTCTGCCGCTGATGATACTTCGAATACAGCAGATAGTGAGAATCAGGAATCAGAAGACACGACAACTGATGATGGAGAGGATGTAACGAAGGCATCTGATGATTCCATGAAAGACAGAGAAGAAATTAATCTGTGGTTCTGGGGAGCTGAGCCATATGCTCAGGATGCAATGAAAAAATATCTTGTTGATGAGTATAATGCTTCACAAGACAAATATCAGTTAGTTGTGGAATTTAGACCATCTGTTGATTCTGATATGACGACGGCTCTGGCGGCTAATCAGGGACCGGATATTGTTTATGGATCGGGTCCAGCGTTTGTAATGCCATTAGTCGAAGCTGGAAAACTTGAAGAAATGGATACATATGCAGAAGAATATGGTTGGAAAGACAGAATTTTAGAGCCATATTATGAGTCTGGTACAGTGGACGGAAAACTTTATAGTTTGACAAATGGAATTAGTACAATGGGGGTTTTCTATAACAAAAAAGTGCTGGAAGATAATGGATGGGAAGTGCCTGAAACAATAGAAGACATGGAAACAATCATGGATGAGGCAATGGAAAAAGGCTTATATGCATCTGTAACAGGCAATAAAGGCTGGCAGCCGGTAAATGAAAATTATGCTTCTCTTTTCCTGACACATATAGCAACTCCAGATACAGTTTATAAATGTCTGACTGGTGAAGAAAGTTGGGACAATGATGATGTAAAAGCTGCAATTGAGAAATCAAAAGAGTGGTGGGATAAAGGATACCTTGCAGGAGATGATTATGTAAATCTTAATTTCAGTGAATCTCTACAGTTGTTAGCAGATGAAAAATCACCATTCTTTATTGGACCATCTATTGCATTCCAGTGGGCGGCTTCTTATTTCACAGATGATAAGACTGAGAATATTGCATTTATACCATTCCCATCTACTGAAGAAGTTCCGGATGAGACATATACTCTTGGAGCTGCATGTACATTATCAATTAATGCGAATGTAAGTCAGGAACATAAAGACGAAGCTGCAAAAATTATTGATATTATGATGTCACCAGAATTTACGCAGGAAATGACGACTGCATGGCCTGGATACTGGGGAACTCCTCTTAAAGATTTATCTACAGTTGACACTTCTGGAATGGGATATTTATCAAAATCATTTATGGAAGTTGTACAGAAAGTATCAGAAGCAGTAGGAAAAGGCAATTTTGGTTTCTATGACAATGTATTCTTCCCGGCAGATACACAGCAGAGAATTGTAAATATTGATGAAGTATGGTTTGGAACATCCAGTGTGGATGACTATGTGAAATCTTTGGATACTGCTTTCCAGGAAGAATTTAAGAAGGGGCTGGTTCCTCCAATTCCGAAACCGGCAGGAATAGAATAAATTCTGAAATTTTTGATCTGTGTACGAAAAAAATATTGGCAGAAAAGGGGCAGATGGTTAAGGAAAAATCCTATATGCCATCTGCCCTTTTATAAATGTGTGAAGGCGGGATATCCTATGAATAAACGAAGTAAGATAAACTGGAATTATCTATTGATAGCTCCAGCTCTGATTATAAGTGTTTGCGTTATTTTGGTTCCGGGAATTATGACGGTGGTTTATTCTTTTACAGACTGGAATGGACTATCACCGGATATTAATTTTATAGGACTTCAAAATTATCAGGAATTATTTCATGATAATGTGTTTTTTATAGCTATTAAAAATAACTTTATCTGGGCAATTATGTTTCTTACCATTCCGGTAGTTATTGGAATGTTATCAGCAATGTTGCTTCTGAGCAGGAAGAAAACCAGAAGTATTTATCAGGTAGCATTTCTTATTCCATATGTTCTGGCTCCATCGGTTAATGCAATGCTTTGGCTGAATATTATGTTCAGTCCGGTGGTTGGCGTAGTAGCTTTCCTGCGAAATACTTTTGGATGGGATATCAGCTCACCTCTGGCAAGTATGAAGAGTGCAATTTATGCATGTGCAGGGGTTGATATCTGGCATTATTGGAGTTATCTGACGGTTATTTATCTGGCGGCGTTGAGACAGGTGCCGACAGATCAGGTGGAAGCTGCAAAAGTAGAAGGATGTAATGGATGGCAGTTATTTAGATATGTATATCTTCCTAACATTATGCCTACTGTCAAATTAATGTTTATGATGATTACAATAGGTTCGTTTCTGTCATTTGATTATGTTAAGCTTCTCACCGGAGGCGGTCCTGCTCATTCTACAGAGGTATTAGGAACATATGCATATTCTTTTGCGTTTAGTTCTATGAAAGTTGGAAAAGCAGCGTCTGTTGGAATGTTTATCAGTATTTTTGGGTTAATAGCATCTATGATTTATGCACGTATGACCAGGAAAGAATCTATAGAATAGGAGGACTGTTAAACTATGGGAGCTGCATCAATGAAAAAGAAAATAACAGTGAATGTAATTATACATATGGTTCTTATTATCTTAGCTGTTATTTGTTTATTTCCTATATTTTTGGTACTTATCAATAGTTTTAAAGAAAACGCTGAAATTGTAAGAAATCCGTTAAGTTTACCGGATATTATTCATCTTGAAAATTATATTCAGGCATGGACTACGGGTAAGTTTGCAAAAGGATTTTTAAACAGTGTAAAACTTACGGGATGTACAGTTATTATTGTACTTATTTGCGCAACACTTGCAGGCTATGTTCTTGCAGGAAAAAGAATTAAAGGCAGTGGTGCGGTGCTAATGTATTTTATGGTTGCAATGACGGTTCCGATTCAGTTGTTCTTATTTCCACTTTACTATGCTTACGCAAAGATGAATTTGATTGGAAACATTCCGGCAACAAGTGTTATTTTATCAGCAACGTATATGCCATTGGCAATTTTCCTTATGAGAACATTCTTTCTTAATGTTCCCAGAGAACTGGAAGAGGCGGCAAGAATTGATGGCGCAAATACACGACAGGTAATCTGGTCCGTGATGCGGCCTGTTGTTTCTCCAGGACTTATTACAGTTGCAGTATTGATTGGTTTACAGTCCTGGAATGAATACCTAATTACGTCAACATTTCTGCAGGGAGAAAAGCATTTTACAGCAACACTTGGTTTTCTTTCAATGAACGGAAGCTATGGCTCCAATATGTCAATTTTAATGGCTTCAGCTATGATTCTTATAGGACCAATTATTGTATTTTTCTTATTGACTCAGAAGCATTTTGTTGATGGAATGGTAAGTGGTGCTGTTAAAGGTTAAAAGATTTATAGGGCAAATATATAAGGCGTGAGGATTGGAAATATGGCATTAGAAAATTATAAAAATGATATATATGCAGGTGTACTTGGAAAAATCATAGGAGTTTATCTGGGGCGTCCGGTAGAAGGATGGACTTTTGAGAACATTAAAAATACTTTTGGGAAAGTATCATATTATAAAAATCATAAAACAGGAGCTCCGTTGATTGTTCCAGATGATGATATATCAGGAACATTCGCTTTTTTCAGAGCTTTAGAAGATTCTGGATATAAAGAAAACATTTCTGCTGAAGAGATTGGAGATGCATGGCTTAATTACATTGTTGAAAATGAAACGATTCTCTGGTGGGGAGGTTTGTGCAGAAGTACAGAACATACTGCATATTTGAGATTAAAAAATGGAATTAAAGCACCAATGAGTGGTTCCATAGCTTTAAATGGGCAGAGTATGGCAGAGCAGATAGGGGCGGAAATATTTATTGATACCTGGGCAATGGTAAATCCGGGAAACCCTGAGCGTGCCTGCGAAATGGCCAGAAAAGCAGCAAGTGTGAGTCATGATGGAGTAGCTGTTGATGCGGCTGTTTATCTTGCAGCTATGGAGGCAATGGCTTTTGAAGAAAAAGATATCGATAAACTCTTGGATAAAGGACTTACATATATTGATAATGAAGAATTTAAGAGTTTAATAGCTGAGTTAAGAGAGAAATGTGCAAAAGCTTCTGACTGGTATGAGGTTCGACAGTGGATTGCGGATGAGCATGGATATGATAAATATCCGGGAAATTGTCCAATGATTACGAATCATCTGACTCTCCTCATGGCATTTATCATGGGCGGAGATGATTTTCAGAAGGCGTGTATGATTGCATGCTCAGCTGGATGGGATACAGACTGTAACAGTGGAAATGTCGGATGCCTGAATGGAATTAGACTGGGGCTGGATGGATTTACAAAAGGAGCAGATTTAAGAAAACCGGTAGCAGACAGGCTTTATGTAGTAACAAGTGATGGTGGTTCCTGTATTTCAGATGCAGTTATAGAGACACGAAAAATTTTAAAAGCAGCAGCCAAATTAAATGGGGAAGAAATTAAATTGCCAGAGGAAAGACTGGCGTTTGAATATCCGGGTTCCGTACAGGGAATTGTACCATATGATAAAGATTGCGAAGAACAGGTATTGACGAAAATTGAAAATTCATATGAAACTACAGGAGAATATGGATGTAGGATTTGTTATGAAGGACTGGCGAGAGGGGTACATGCATCTGTTGCAATAGATACATTTATTGACTTAAAACCTAAAGGAAAAGAAGGAACCAGTTATTTTGATGTTCTTTGTTCGCCGACGCTTTATAGTGGACAGGATATTTGTCTGGTTGTCGATGCATTAAATGATAAGAATCCAAAACTTGAATTGTTTTTCGAGTACTTTGATGAAAATGATTTTCTGGAAAATATTTACTGCGGCAAACATGGATTAAATCAGGGACGCAACATCTTACATTTGAATGTACCGGATACTCAGGGACATCCTATTTTCAGAGTGGGAATTTGCTTAACAAGTGAAGAAAGACTGGATGGAAGTATTATACTTAAATCCATTGACTGGACAAATACGCCGGAAAAATACAAGATGGGAAGATCTATGGACATGACGCCAACATTGACACCATGGACAACTACAACGTCATGGCTGAAAACATTTGTTTCGTCAGCAGATCACTTTAATCCGGACTATACGGTTACTTTTTCAATTTGTAATGCAGTAAAAAATGGAGTGGTAACAACAGGAACTTCTGATTGGAAAGATTATGCTGTTAAAAGTATAATTACTTTTTCCCAACAGGAATCGGCAGGTCTGGTTGCCAGAGCAAAAGGGCACAGAAGATATTATGGGGCAGTTCTTACGGAAAACAGTGCAATAATTTATAAACAACAGAATGAGAAAAGAATTGAGGTTGCAAGAGCACCGTTCAATTATTTAATTGACCATACCTATGAGCTTGAATTTGATGTAAAAGCAGACAACCTGATTATGAAAATTGATGGAAGCATTGTTGTAAGGGGAAAGGATTCAGAATATAAAAATGGACAGGCAGGATTCGTAGTAGATACTGGGGCTATACTTGGAGATGGCTTTGAAATTTGCAGATTATAGTGGATGACTCGGAGGAATGACAGAATGGTAGGGCGGTTTAAAAATAAGATTTATGCAGGTGTATTGGGAAAAGTTATAGGTGTTTATTTAGGACGTCCGGTTGAAGGCTGGAGTTATCAAAAAATAAGAGATACTTTTGATGAAGTAAAATATTATGTTCATGACAGGGTAGGAGTTCCTCTTATTGTTGCGGATGATGATATATCGGGAACATTTGGTTTTTTTAGAGCATTAGAAGACTATGGGTACGACAAAAATATTCCGGCAAAAGCATTTGGGGATACCTGGTTGAACTATATTATTGAAAATAGGACAATTCTCTGGTGGGGTGGATTGGGACGATCTACAGAGCATACTGCTTTTTTAAATTTAAAAAATGGTATAGAAGCACCAATGAGTGGTTCTATGAAAATAAATGGAAAAACCTTATCTGAACAGATTGGAGCACAGATATTTATTGATGCAATTGCTATGTCTTGCCCAGATAATCCAGATTTAGCAGTTGAACTGGTTAGAAAAGCTGCAAGTGTCAGTCACGATGGAATTGCAGTTCAGGCAGCCTGCCACTTGGCTGCGCTGGAGGCGATGGCATTTACAGAAAAAGATGTGAATGTATTGTTGGACAGAGCGGGAAAATATGTAACAGATCCGCTTTTAAAAAGTATTGTTTCCGATGTCAGAGATATTTGCAGTAAAGAAACAGATTGGAGGAAAGTAAGAGAATATCTTGATCCGAAATATGGATATGGAGTTTGGCCAGGCTGCTGCCATATGGTTCCTAATCATGCAATGGTAATAGCAGCTATCTTGCTTGGTGGAGATGATTTTCAAAAATCAATCAGTATTGCAGCATCAGCGGCATGGGATACTGACTGTAATGCGGGAAATGTTGGGGCATTTAATGGAATTCGTCTTGGAATAGATGGAATCAATGCCGGGGCTGATTTTCGTACACCGGTTGCGGATATGATGTATGTTGTTACTTCAGATGGCGGCTCTGTTGTTTCTGACGCAGTTATTGAATCAAAGAAAATTCTAAATGCAGCAGCCCATTTGGCTGGAGAAAGTGTTGAAATATCCAAAGAAAGATATACATTTGAATTTCCAGGTTCATTACAGGGATTTTTGCCATGTGAATTTGATCATGGATGTAAGAGTAAGGTAGATGTACGTAATAAAAATGAGAGCAGTAATGAAAATGCACTGGTTATTTCATGTGAATGTGTAGCTGATGGGGTAACAGCAAATGTATCTACACAGACTTTTATAGATTTTTCAAAGGTTGCATTGAATTTTTCTACGGTAGCTTCTCCTACACTTTATTCTTCGCAGATAGTAAAAACGAAAGCTAGTGTAGATACGGAACAGGAGGTATTTTTAACTCCATATATTTTATATTATGATATTGATAACCAAAGTCAGGTAATATATGGAGAACCTCAAAAGCTGGAAAAACAAATCAAAGAATTTAACTGGAAAGTGCCAGACACAAAAGGAATGCCCATATATAAATTGGGATATCAGATTTCATCAGTGAAAAGATTTACGGGTAATGTAATGATTCACAGTGTTAATTGGGATGGTGCACCTTCTGAATTTGCTCAGAGAGGAATGCTGATGAATTCTATTTGGAATACAAATCCGCTCTGGTTGGCTGGGTTTGCAAGTTCGGCAGCACAATTTGCAGCAGATTTTAATCAGACATATTGCGTATCACATCAGGAAGATGATGGACTGGTAACCATTGGAAGCAGGGAATGGAAAGATTATAAAGTAGAATCTATAGTCTATTTCAGCTTACATAAATCTGGGGGACTAGTTGTAAGGAGTACAGGGCATAAACGATATTATGGAGCTATTCTTACGAATTATAATACGGCACAGATATTTATGCAGAAAGATGGAAACAGAAAAATTCTTACAGAGACAGAGTTTATATATGTAGAAGATAAGCCGTATAAATTACAGTTTGCTGCATATGGAAACCAATTAAGTTTTTGGGTCAATGAAGAAAAAATTTTGTGCACAAGTGATGCTGCTTATACATGCGGAGGTGCAGGATTTACAATTTCAAAAGGAACTATGACTTGCGATAGCTTTATTGTGTTAGGAGAATGATATGAAATATATAATTGCTTCAACAGCAGTAACAGATGAGATTCATTTTGTTGATGGAAAAAGGACGGAGATAGTAGCAGGAGGTGCAGGAGTTTATGCACTATGCGGTGTTAAACTCTGGAGTGATGATGTAATGCTGGTGACGGGGGTGGGAACAGATTTTTCAGGCATTTATGGAGAATGGTATAAAAACAATAATATATCCATGGATGGTCTTATTGAAAAAGATGATAAAACACCGCATACAGTTATTCAGTATTTTGAAGATGGAGAAAGAGAAGAAACGCCACGTTATGGTGCTGAGCATTATAAAAAAATAGAAACAGTTCCTGAAGATTTAAAACCTTATTTTGCAAGTGCCAAAGGAATTTATATTTTTAAAAACAGTGATCCGTTTTTTTGGAGAAAAATAATAAAGTATAAAGAAGATTCTGATTCAAAAGTGATGTGGGAAATAGGATGTGATGCAACTTATCCGGAAAATTATGAGAATATTAAAAAGATAGCCAAACACATAGATATTTTTTCGATTAACTTAACAGAGTCCAAACATATGATGGGAACAGAAGATATTGAAGAGATTATAAAAGAATACCAAAGTTTTCAGATTCCACTGGTGTTTTTAAGAAGGGGGGCAGAAGGGGCAATTATGATTACTCCTGATGAAGCGATTATAGTTCCTTCACAGAAAAATATAAAAGTTGTAGATCCTACTGGTGGTGGTAATAGTTCATCTGGAGCTGTATTGTATGGTTTTTGTGAAGGGTATTCACCTCTGATTTGTGGAAAAATGGGAAGTATTTCAGCAGCAATGTGTATATCCCAATATGGTGTGCCTGATCGGATTACTTCCGAAATGAGACTGGAGGCCATGCGTAATGTTGAGCGATAGAATCAGAGAAAAAGAATCTGTGAAAAAAATACATGAAAAATACAGATATTATCATAATGTACCAGAAAAGGGACTTGTGATTAATAACAAACCTGCAATGACTCAGATCAATCCAGATAAAGTAGGTGATTACGTATTGCTTACCGTACGTGATCCGCTATGTGCATATAGTGAAAATCCTGCCAGAAAGATAGCACGACGCTTGGAAGATGCAGAAATGATTGGAAATTCAGGCATGTTTACAAGTTACAGTGGAAGATATAAAGGCGCTAAGATTACAGTAGTCAGTGGCGGAAGCGGATCTCCGGAAATGGAATTGATCCTTTATGATTTTATGGAATATACAAATGCAGGTACATTTATACGAGTGGGAGGGTCGGGTGGTATTGGAGATGGTGTTCATCCTGGAGATGTAGTGATTTCCAGTGGTGTTGTCAGAGAAGAAGGAATGACAAAAGCGTATATACCATCAGCGTATCCTGCGGTGAGCCATTACGAAGTGGTTGTGGCCATGGTAAAGGCTGCTGAAAAACTAAAGGCTCCCTATCATGTAGGTGTGACAATGTCTGTTGACAGTGATTTTGTAGGAGGCGGACGACCTGGAGTCGGAGGATATATGCAACCTTGGAATATTGAGATAGCAGAAATATATAATCGGGCTGGTGTTTTGAATGGAGACAGAGAATCAGCAGCAATAGTGACATTGTCAGCTTTGTTTGGAAGAAGAGGGGGATCGATTTGTTCTGTGGCCGATAACCTATGCACAGGAGAAAAATTTGAAGCTGGTGCTGGACATGATTTTGCAGTAGATATTGCTTTGGAGACTTGTGCAATATTGAATAAAATGGATCAGACAAAAAAGAAACTTGGAAAAGAATATTGGTTTCCTGAAAAGAGAGACTGAAAAATAAAAAAGAAATGGAGAAAATAAGAATGAGTAAATTTGATAATGCAATGAGCCGTCAGGTGGAGAGTCTTCCGGAACTGATTGAACAGCAATATGAGGATCTGGAACCAAAAACAAGAACCGTACTTTCTTTTCAGGAAATCTTTAATATTCAGAGAATTGTTCTGACGGGATGTGGAGATTCCTATGCAGCGGCTATGGCAACCAAACATGCTTTTGAAATGTTGACATCAATTCCAACAGAAGTTGTTCCGGCTATTGAATTAAGCCGCTTTTATTGTGAAAAGCATATGGGAATTGACTGTCGCAATCCACTGGTGATTTCTGTGAGCAATTCCGGAACAGGTGCCAGAGTATCAGAAGCAGTTCAGAGAGCTAAAAAACATGGATGTTACATTCTTGGAGTAACTGGTAATTTAGAGTCTCCTCTTGCTCAGTATGCGGATAAGGTTCTCAAGTTAGATATTCCGAAGTTTGAAAGTGCTCCGGGAACAAGAAGTTACATGGTCAGTGTAATGGCACTGTTACTTCTGGCAATTCGTTTCGGAGAAGTCAGAGGAAAATATACAATGGATCAGGCTATGGATTGTCGTAAAGATATTAAGAATCAGGGTAGCCTTTTAAAAGAACTTTTACCTGCAATGGAAGAACAGTGCAAGAAGCTGGCAGAGGATTGGAAAGATTTCCCTTGTTATGATTTTATTGGAGCTGGCTTTGATTATGCGACAGCATGGTTTGGACAGGCAAAGATGCTCGAAGCAACTGGCAAATTTGCAATGCATATTAATTCTGAAGAATGGTTCCACTTAAACTTCTTTGCAAGAGATGCAAAACATATGGGAACGGTTGTTGTAGCAAATACAACAAATCCGGCAATGAGCAGGAATAAAGAACTGTTGAAATATGCAAATGAGCTTCACAGACCGCTGGCAGTGATCACAGATGGTTCTGCAGAAGATTTCAATAACGAGCCGGCAACTTACATTAAAGTTCCGGCATCTAAATATCCAATTTCAATGCCATTAACACATTTTGCTCCGGTATGCCTGATCGCAAGCTATATTTCAGAACTGATTGGAGAAAAGTATGGCAGAGGATGCGAGGGAGACTGGGCATTCTGTGATGGCGGATATTGCGTAAAAAACAGTGAGATTATCGTAAAATAAAAGTAACGGATGGAGGAAAAAAATGGCAGTATTAAAGAATATTAAATTATCAACAACTTATAATGAAGTACATGATATTACACAGGATGTAAAAAAGGTAGTAGAAGAAAGCGATATTCAGGAAGGAATCTGTATTGTTCATAATATGCATTCAACAGCAGGGCTGGCAGTATTTTCACCGTGGGACCCGGATGGATTTGTTGATCTGGATGAAGAAATCAGAAGATTAGTACCAACAAGAATTGATTTTAAACATCAGCATGATACACCGCAGGATGCAGCAGGACATATCAAATGTGCATTACTTGGTGTAACAGAAACCTTTATCGTTCATAATGGAAAATTACTGTTAGGTGGTTCTCAGGGAATTTATTTTCTGGAGTTTGACGGACCTAGAAATCGTGAATTTTATGTAAAAGTTGTGGAAGATAAATAAATTATCCTCGATAGAGGATGGCAGTGAGGCAGATTGCCAATATCTGTCTGATAAACCTGAAAGACTGAATAAATAAAGAGAAAAAAGGAGAATATCAATATGAAGAAAATAATTCTTGACTGTGATCCAGGTATGGACGATTCTATGGCTATCATTATGGCGGCAAAATCCCCGGACCTTGATTTACTGGCTGTTACAGCAGTAAACGGAAATTATCCGGTAGACATTACCAGTAAAAATGCAAGAAAAATTATGGAACTTTTAGGAATTAATAATATTCCGGTTGCGAGAGGAATGGCAAAACCAATGGTAAGAGAATCCCCTAAAGATCCTTTTACACATGGTGAGGATGGACAGGCGGAAAACTACCTTCCAGAGCCAACCCTGCCATTATGCGAAAAACATGCAGTTGACCTGATTATTGATCTTGTAAAAGAAAACCCGGGCGAAATTACAATTATTGCAACAGCACCTATGAGTAATATTGCGATGGCAATTACAAAAGCACCGGAAATCAAACCATTAATTAAAGAAATCGTTGCAATTTCAGGAGCATTTGGATTAAACAAATATGCTTTCTTTAACGCAACCGGAGATACTCCGCAGAGTGAATGGAATGTTTATGTAGATCCTGAAGCAGCAAAAATTGTTTATGAATCAGGAATTCCGTTTGTTGCTTTAGGATTGGATGTAGCTACTTATTTTGATGTTAACTTTACAGATGATGACATCAAATTATTAGAAGAAAGTGACAGAAAAGAAGCTAAATTCCTGCGCCAGGCAATTCGTTTTAATGGAAACAGAGGATTTGATGCATATTGTACTGTAATTGATTGTATGGCTGTGGCATATGCGATTGATCCGACATTAGTTGAAACAATGAAAGTCAGAGTTGGTGTAGAAACAAAAGATGGATTAACTCTTGGAATGACAGTAGTTGACAGAAGACATCATTTTGTATGGGAAAATCTTCCGCTGATTGAGATTGGATGTAATGCAGATTATGGAAGATTCCTGAAATTACTCCTTGGATTAGTTTTAAAGTAGGAGACTGAGAATGTATAGATATCAGCATAAATTATATGAAAAAGAAGCAATATATATAGCAGGGCCAGAATGTTTTTATACATATGGATATGATGCACTTGGAGCGATGAAAGCCCGGGCAAATGCATTGGGATTTGGTGTTACACTGCCGAACACACATCCTCTTGATCTGGAAAATCCGGATAAACAGAAAAGGGCAGACAGCATTTTTGATGATCTGGATAAAGTGATGAAAGAAACAACGGTTATCATTGCTGATCTTGAAGCATATCGTGGAGCAGAGCCTGACAGTGGAACCATATATGAGCTGGGAATGGCATATGCAAAAGGAGCGAGATGCTATGGTTATACAAGAGACAAAAGAAGTCTTGCAACAAAGAATCAAAAAGCATATTTAAAAGATCAGAAGGTATATGATGAACGTGGGAATGTAATGCCATATGCAGAACTGCCATTTTCACCAACCATTATTGGTTCTACTAAAATCGTTGAAGGTGATTTTGACGACTGTCTGAAAATGCTTATGGTAGATATCGAAGAAGAATACAAATTTAAAGCAGGTCGTGCGATATGTGTGGATCATTCCTGCCATGTTACGGAAACTGATAAAAAAAGACCTCGGATTTATCTGGCTGGTTTTGAAAGATATGATTCCAATGGAGAAGAAGTTTTTGCAAGAATGAAAGAAATTTGTGCAAAATATGGTTATGAGGCAATTTCTCCATTAGACAGAGCACCGGGAGTTCAGGAAACATCATCAGAAAATCCTTATATGAAAGCTATGAACCTGTTTGACAGATTTCAGCAGCATGTAAGGAACTGTGATCTTATCATTGCAAATCTGAACGATTATCGTGGATATGAGATTAATAATGATGTTGCTTTTGAATGCGGTATGGGGTTTGAATTAGGGAAAAAACTGTATGGATATATGGATAATGCAGATAAGCTGATTAATCGTATTCCGCATCTGGGGGCAGACAAAGAATATCGCGATCAAACAGGAAGTAATGTAGAAGATTTTGATTATCCGGCAAATCTGATGTTTGGAAGTTCTATGGATATTTTTGAGGGTGATTTTGAAAGTATCATCGGAAAGGTTATTGAGAAATACGAAAGTTCAAATAAATAAATTGTGGGAGGAGAAATATTATGGGTACACCACATAACCATGCAGAGATAGGAGATATTGCTGAAAAAGTATTACTTCCGGGAGATCCTATGAGAGCAAAATTTATTGCTGAAAATTTTCTGGAAGATGCAGTATGCTATAACGAAGTCAGAGGTATGTATGGATTTACCGGTCTTTATAAAGGCGAAAAAGTGTCAATTCAGGGAACGGGAATGGGAATGCCGTCTATGCATATTTATGCCAGTGAATTAATTCAGAATTATGGTGCAAAAAAACTGATTCGTATTGGAACCTGTGGTAGTTTAAGAGAGGGTATTAACCTGAAAGATGTAGTAATTGCTATGGCATCAACTACGGATTCAGGTATGAATAAAGACCGCTTTGGAAACATTTCTTTTGCACCTACAGCAAGTTTTGAATTACTCAGAAATGCGTATGATAAAGCAAAAGAACTGAATGTACATGCAGTAGTAAGCAACATTTTTACAAGTGATAAATTTTATGATGATCATGGAAAAGAGAAAAATTCTCTTCTTGCGTCATATGGCGTAGCGGCTGTGGATATGGAAACATGTGAACTGTATACTCTGGCGGCTAAATATGGGGTAGATGCATTAACAATGCTGACAGTCAGTGATAATCTTCTGACAGGAGAGAAGTGTACAGCAGAGGAACGCCAGACCACATTTAATGATATGATCCGTGTGGCACTGGAAATTTAAAACTGGAGGAAGTATATGAAACGTCGTGTTTTTTTAGTTGTATTGGACAGCTTTGGAATTGGATATGAACCGGACGCAGCAGATTTTGGAGATGTTGGAAGTAATACTCTTGCTACAATTATGAAATCTGAATATTATAATACTCCTAATATGAAAAAACTTGGATTGTTTAATATAGACGGTGTTGAAGCTGAAAGTAAAGAAGAAAATGTCGTAGGTGCATATGGCAGAATGCAGGAAAGGTCAAGGGGTAAAGATACAACAGTTGGACATTGGGAAATTGCAGGGCTTGTATCAGAACAGCCATTGCCTACTTATCCGAATGGATTTCCGCAGGATGTTCTGGATGAGTTTACGAAAAGAACAGGCAGAAAGGTTCTGTGCAATAAACCATATTCAGGTACGGAAGTGATAAAAGAATATGGAAAAGAGCATGTAGAAACAGGTGATCTGATTGTATATACATCTGCAGACAGCGTATTTCAGATTGCTGCACATGAAAGTGTAGTGCCGGTTGAAGAATTGTATCGTTATTGCAAAATTGCAAGAGAAATTCTGACTGGAAAGCATGGAGTGGGACGAGTAATTGCAAGACCATTTACCGGTGAATATCCGAATTATGAACGTACACCTAAAAGACACGACTTTTCTCTTGTTCCACCATCAGATACTATGTTGGATGTGCTGAAAAGAAATCATTTTGATGTAATAAGTATAGGAAAAATATATGATATTTTTGCTGGAAAAGGAATCAGTAAAAGTATATCAACAAAAGGAAATACAGACGGTATCAAACGTTTGTTTGAACAACAGGAAGAAGATTTTAACGGAATCTGTTTTTTGAATCTGGTAGATTTTGATATGCTTTATGGACATCGAAATGATGTTTCCGGATATGCAAAAGCAGTAATGGAATTTGATAATGCATTGGAAACATTTATGAAAAATATGAGAGATGAAGATATTCTGATCATAACAGCAGACCATGGATGTGATCCGGGATTTAAGGGTACCGATCATACTAGAGAATATACACCCATGCTGATGTATGGAAAACTGGTTCAGGAAGGAATCAATCTTGGTACAAGAAGCTGCTTTGGAGATATTGGACAGACAATCCTTGATATTTTTGACGTAAAAGAAAATGTGCAGGGTGAAAGTTTCTGGAATAAAGTTCGTAAGAACTGAGAATAATGAATATGAATAGCCTGGATATGCGAAATGTCCGGGCTATTTTTATATAAAGCTGGAAGATAAAAATAAAAAGTGCTGAAAGGTCATATGACCTTAAGAAAATAATCTGGTTTTGCTAAAATATGCTTGTAATCGGTTGTAAACGGTATGATGATAAGGAGGGCTTTATGAGCAAAATAATGAGCAAAATCGTAATGGTATTTGTGGTTATGAACTTAATCGGAATCGCAGTAGCACTGTTTTTGGAAAGTGGTTTGGGAAGTGATTCTGTTGGGTTATTGTGTGATGGAATCAGACATACATTTTTGATAAGTTTTGGAAATGCATCATTGTTTTATAATTTGCTTATTATTTTAATTGCCTGCCTGGTGGCGAGAAAAAATATGGGCTTAGGTACAGTGGTATATGCACTTGTTTCCGGCTATTTTATTGATTTCTATAGCTGGATATTAACAGACATTCATCTTGCAGAACAGGATATGTTGATACGAATTCTAGCGTTTGCTATTGGACAATGCTGCCTTAGCCTTGGACTTGCACTTTTAATCCAGCTTAATTTAGGAATGAATGCTTTGGATGCTGTTTTATATAAAATTCAGAATCATACAAATTTTTCTTATACAATTATGCGAACAGGATGTGACATCAGTTATGTGGTTATAGGAACTGTATTAGGTGGCACATTTGGAGCAGGAACTATCTGTTCGGTGTTAGTGACTGGAACGATGGTAACTATGATAACCAATATAATAGGAAGAATACAAAAATATGAATATAAATGGAGATATGAAACCAATTGATGAAGGTGCAGGAGAAGATAAACAAAGGAAACGTTTGGCTTTTGTATTACCAAAAGAGCTGGAAATAAAAGGCAAGATTAAAAAATATGAACCAAACAGTATTATTGTTTCAAGGGGCGATGTAGCGGATAGTGTTTATTTTATTAAAGAAGGTAGTGTAACGGGATTACGAGAATATGCGAATGGAAGTACATATAACTATTTTGAACTAAACAGTATAAATGGAATTGTTGGCCTTTTGGAAATTATGGCAGGCGAGAAAAAATATGTTGCAACAGTGTATGCGGCAACTGAGGTTACAATGCTTTGTTTTAAGCCGGAAGTTATATATCAGGCGATTATGGAAAATATGCAGTTATTGAGAAGAATTGTAAATATACTGGCAAAGGATTTGTATAAACGTTCAGAAAGTGACGGACTGATGTATTATATGGAAGGAATAGATCGTGTTCGTTTTTTTCTGATATCAAGATATGAAAAATATAGAAATATTGATTGTGCGAATGAGAGCGTTTATATAAGGACGGATTATCAGGAAATTGCAAATGCAATTGGAATGAGTATTCGTACAGTTGGAAGAAATCTCAAGAAATTAAAAGAGATGAAAGAAATTAAAATTTTATACAAGAAAATATATATTACTGGAAATCAGT
>OMGP01000728.1_pt1 | contig 31918 bp, 44 predicted proteins | sample 1646091 | NCBI WGS metagenome assembly OMGP01 (sample SAMN05578580, study PRJEB25193) | human gut metagenome | biome: Human Microbiome; feature: human-associated habitat; material: feces | host: Homo sapiens | place: USA:Birmingham | reverse complement strand
GTGCACTCCATCCGACCCGGGCAAATAATTAAGTTACTATTGAAATAGTCGTCCTATTCTTTGTCAGGGAGCAGGACGGCTATTTTCTATGTGTAAAAGTCAGAATTGCTATAAGTAAATTGCAAGCTGTCAAAAGTATCATGAACTCTTCGTAAGTACTCATAGACACCACCTCTTCCGTAAGACTCCGGAACAGATGGAAAGCTGTCCTTCCCAGTTGTCTGGGTAAATACATTATTTAGTTGTTCCCCTGCCACTGTGGGGCAGAGGCGGTTATACCTCTTCCATGACCGCCAGATTAATTAAAGGGCAGTTCTTCATCTATATCTGGAATATACATGGTTTCATCTGTGTCTGGAATATTCATAAAACCATCTTCCGGTGGAAGATCGTCCTCATTATAATCCCATGCTTTTAGTATGCCTCTTCGGTAAAACGTCGTTTCGCCTCCACATATAGGGCAGTATCTTGCATTAGAAGGGAGGGATTGATGTGAACAATCTTCATTTGAGCATATATTAACTAAGGGTGTTCCGCAAATAATACAATGCTCCCCGTCTATATTTGTTTCTTCATTTTGACAAATAGGACATTCTTTTAATTTTCCGTCGTCATAAGTTTCCAATTTAGGATAAATCATTTTTCCATCTCCCCATTGTAAAGAATTTTTGTTGCCGCAAATAGGACAGAACCTACCATATCGCTGAATTAATTTTGCTTCACAAGTTTTACATTGTCGTTTATAAATGAAGTTATAATAATAATGAAAAATTCTGTTATCATATTCATCTTTTGCATTAACATGCGACTTCCAGTTTACGTATTCATAATATCTTTTTCGTGATGCCGGACTGGATATTTTGCATAAATATTTTATATTCGTTGAATTTTGAATTTTAAATGCGTACAATACAACGTGCGGAACTAAAATAAGTTGAGCAAAATAATCTGCTTCATTTTCTAAATAATCATATTCGGTGCTAGTTAAGGTTGAGCGAAAAATACGAGTTTTATTATTTGTTTTGTGATGATTAAGCAAAACATGACCTAATTCGTGGGCAATGTTCCAACGATACCTGTTTGAGTCAACAAGGTTGTGTTTGTCTATGTCATTATAGTAAATGATATATTTATCTGCTTTAGCGTAATAATCGGCACACGAATCAGATGTTCCGCAATATTCAAGCATTTCCGCATAGCTGAGATTGCGACGTTTCATATGAGTGCTAAAAGGAATCAGCCTAATGTTAGAATAAGACCTACATAATGCTTTTATTTTCAGTGGAAGAGAAAGATTAGGTATGCGTTGTAATGCTAAAAGTACGCTGTGCTTAATCTCTTTTCTTCGTTCTGGATTAATCATCGTCCTCGTCAATAAAATCATCTCCGAAATAATCTTCAAAAGAAGCTTCGAGTATGCGCATCATTTTATCACGATTTTTTTGATCCATATTTTTTCTCGCTCGTTCTATACGCCTGATATCCGGATCGGTATCTTTATAATCTTCATTAATATCTTCATTCGGATGAGAGTCATAATAGCTGTCAATAAGGGCGTCTTGCTCTCCATATATTTTAAACTTTACATAATCCTCATAGCTACCCTCATAGTCTTTGGGCGGATGAATGCCCGCTTCATTTCCAATGCGCTCCCAGTCATGGGGATCGTCTGAATAACCTATTAGATAGTTCATATCGACATTAAAAAAATCAGCGATTGTTTCAAGTGTCTCAAAATCAGGTTCTCTTTTCCCTGTTTCGTACATCCCTAAAGTACTTCTACTGATTCCTAATTCGGGAGCGAGTTCATCTTGCGTCAAATGTTTATTTAATCTCAATTTTTTCAAACGTTTAGCAAATTCTCCCATTTCAGACCTCCTTGTATATATAAAGAATATCACGATACGTGAAAAAAATCAATACAAAATGTCACAAAAAGTGTTGACACAAAACGTGATAAATGATATTGTTAATGTGTCACGAAAAAGGACATGAGAAAGGAGGAGAATCTTGAATAAAAAAGAAATTGCAAAAACTCTTGTTTCTCTTAGAGGAGATAAAACCCAAAAAGAGGTTGCAACAGATTTGGGGATTTCAACTTCAGCGCTGGCAATGTATGAGCAAGGGCATAGAATACCAAGGGATGAAATAAAAGTTATGATTGCAGATTATTATGGTAAAAGTGTTCAAGAAATTTTTTTTGAATCAAATGTCACGAAACGGGACAATTAAGGAGTAACAATGAACGAATTACAGATTTTCAAAAACGAAGAGTTCGGAGAAGTCCGGACGGTAACTATTGACAATGAGCCGTGGTTTGTAGGAAAGGACGTTGCGGAAGCGTTGGGATATTTAAAGGCAAGAAATGCAATATCAGCGCACATCTCAGATGAAGATAAAAAGGACGCCCCGATTCAGGGCACCCTTGGCGGAACACAGAATATGACCATTATCAATGAATCCGGATTATATGCCCTTATCTTCGGAAGCAAGCTCGAATCAGCGAAGAGGTTCAAACACTGGGTAACATCCGAAGTTCTTCCTTCAATTCGTAAGACCGGCGGTTATCAGATGCAGGTTCCGCAAGGAAAGGAACTTCTGGCACTGGCAGTTCTGGAAGCCCAGAAAACCATCGAAGAGCAGACTGCTCAGATTGAGCGCATGAAGCCAAAGGAGATTTTCGCAGATGCGGTCGCAACGAGCCACACGGCAATCCTGATCGGGGATCTTGCGAAGCTTCTTAAGCAGAATGGCGTGGAGACAGGTCAGAAACGGCTTTTTGTCTGGATGCGTGAACACGGCTACCTGATCAAGCGGAAAGGTGCCGACTGGAATATGCCGACTCAAAAATCTATGGAGATGGGACTTTTTGAAGTGAAAGAGTCTACGGTTAATAATCCAGATGGTTCCGTCAGGATCAACAAGACTACAAAGGTTACTGGAAAAGGTCAGCAGTATTTTATCAATAAATTCTTAGCGGGGTAAGGCACGAAGACGAATTGTGGTGTTGATAAAGGGCGAGACGAAATCGACTACTTCGGGGTATCTATCGAGTACTTCCTAGAGTAGTGTAACAGGAAAGGTGTTCGATAAACATGACTTTGAAGCAGAAGAGGAGGTGAAGGTAATAATGAGAATAAAAATAATTTTTCACATAACAAGGATGGACGATGTTAGTGATGTTTTGAAGAAAGCAGAAGAATTAAAGAAAGAGAACCCCCATACAGAAATTAGTATAGAGGTTCTAATATAGAAAGATTATTTCTTTCTGATTTCGATGGCTTTTAACCCAGTTGTAGAAATTGTGTAACTTGTACTAGAACTATACAGGTAAATCTCTGAGTGAATCCTAAAATGCTGAGATGCAATTTCATCGCCCGAATATGTTCTTATTCCGGATGAAGTAGGAATTTCGATTTTATCTACATTCGTGCACAAGTGATCATTTCCATCGAAATATGAAAAATAAACATCATACATATAGTAGCTACTCCCTTCTTAATACTCGGCATGCCGGTGCCTGTATTTAAAGTATAGGAGATTTTTAGGGACAACGCAACAAGTACAAACATTAAAACATAAACATAAACAGGAGGTGAAGAACGTGATTGTTGAAGAAATCCGCATAAGAGGTGCAACAATCCGAGTGCATGACGACAGTTATGTAAACCGTACAAAAGAAGAGATCCAAAGCAGTATAGACGCATGCAGTCGGATTATCAGAGAAGCATTAATACGAAAAGAGAAAACCGCGTAAGCGGTAGAAAGGAAAGACAAGCATGGAAGAGATTAAATTACCGACAGTGCCGGAACTGTCACTGATCCCGATCGAGCGGAGAAATTTTCCGGAAGCGGATCACAAGCAGAAGATCCAACGCAAAAGAAAAGAAAGAGACAGCGCTGCAAGAGGACTGATCGCAGTAACGGTTGCCAGCATGATGTTAAACGCGGTGATGGCTGTGATTATTTACATCTTGCAGGCAGGACCGATTTGAAAGGAGGCGAATGGAAATGAAGCTCGGAAAGACGAAACTAAAAAGAATGTTGTCAGAAGAGACAGGGATTCCGCCGCAGGATATTGCGGATTTTGGGAAGTATGAGTATTACGGAAATAAAGAGCAGTTGTCGGTCGGTGGTCATACGCTGACGGCAGCTAACGGAGTGATCAAGCTTCACAGTCCTTTTGTGTGCGATGATAGAGTCGTGTACAGAAGCTGTGAAATAAAAAGAGCGCCCACAAATGAGGCGGCAACCTCAGGGCGCACTGGTAATTAATTTATTTTATATTAACACAAGGAGGTAAAGATGTACATAGGTATCGGACCGGAATCCAAAAAACGAGTTCTCGAAGAAGATGCATTTTCATATGCATGTGATCGTATCTATTCCGGAACAGAGGAAGAGCAGGATGTTGCAATGCAGATCTTCCGGGAAGCCGAGAACTTCCATCTTGCGGCGCTTGAGCTGGTAGAGTGGTTTTATTCCGGCAACTGGATAAAGGGGGATGATTGATCTGGAAACAATCTATATCATCCGATGTTCGGACGGCTGGATGGGTTGTACTTCAGAAGGGTACGAGATGGCAGTACAGCTAGCGCAAGAACATATAGAAGGAACAGATTTGACATATGTAATCATTTGAAGAAAAGGAGAAATGGACAATGTATGAGGTAGCAACACAACAGAGTGGAGAAATGGTAAGTCGAAATACACAGACAGAAATGATGATCAGCCGGCAGGCTCAGGAAGTGCAGGGCGCTATGGTGATCGCAAAGCGTTTTCCAAGAGATGAAGTAGAAAGCTTTAACCGGATTATGCAGTCTTGTAAAAGGAAATCTCTTGCAGAGAGCGCAATGTATGAATATCCACGTGGGGGAACAAAAGTTTCCGGGCCCTCTATCCGTCTTGCCGAAGCAATGGCGCAGAACTGGGGAAATATTGATTTTGGAATTACGGAATTGGAGCAGAAAAATGGGGAGTCACAGGTTATGGCCTATGCGTGGGATTTGGAGACAAATACCCGTCAGGTCAAAATATTTAGTGTTCCGCATGTTCGCGGAACAAAGAAGGGAAATGTCCCGCTGACGGATCCGAGAGATGTTTACGAAATGGTTGCAAATCAGGGAGCACGCCGGCTGCGTTCATGTATTTTGGGGATTATTCCCGGTGATGTTGTTGAAGCAGCAGTTAAACAGTGCGAGGACACGCTTATAAATGGAGAGAAAAAACCGTTGATTGATCTAGTACGAGATATGGCAGCAATTTTTCAAAATGAGTTTGGAGTACCATTGGATGCAATCGAAAAGTACATTGGCTGTAAATCAGAAGCGTTCAGTATGCGAGATCTTGTCCGGTTAAAGAAAGTCTATACATCCCTGCGAGATGGCATGGCAAAACGTGAGGATGTCTTTGAACTATCGACACTTGTAGGCAATGAGACTGAAAGAGAGGTAAAAGATCCGTTTGCAAATCAGCAGAAGGACGGAAAAAGTTCCACGGCAAAACGAGGGGTGAAGAATGATGAGAATACAAAGAAAGCTGAGGCTGACACAGAGTAATTACTATTCCCCCGAAACGGATCAGCAGTATTTCTCTGTATCGCAATACAAAGATTTTATGAAATGCGAGGCTATGGCTATGGCGAAGCTTCGTGGTGAATATAAGCCAGCGATGACACGTGCCATGCTGACGGGATCTTTTGTAGATTCCTATTTTGAAGGAACATTAGACTTGTTTATAAACGAGCATCCAGCCGTGTTTACACAGAAGCAGGAGTTACGCAGTGAATTTAAGAAAGCGAATGAAATCATTGCACGAATAAATCAGGACGATACATTCCTGCGGTTTATGTCGGGAGAAAAGCAAAGGATTATGACCTTCGAACTGTTTGGGTATCCGTGGAAGATGAAGATGGACAGCTATCTTCCCGGAATCTGCATTACTGATCTGAAAGTAGTGCAGAAATTCCGGACCCTTCCTCTGTGGCGGTATGACCTGCAGGGAGCTGTCTATCAGAAAGGTGTGGAGCTCGTTACCGGAGAACAGTTGCCGTTCTATTTGGCCGTAGCTACGAAAGAGCGGACGATTGATCTGGATATCTTCCAGATTACGCAGCCGGTGCTTGATATTGCACTGCGTGAGATTGAGCAAAACATTGAACATTATGCACGTGTGAAATATGGCCAGGAGGAGCCGGTATACTGCGGGAAATGTGATTATTGCAAGAGCGTTAAGGAAGCTCGTATCAGGAATTATAGTGAGCTATTGGAGGGATTATAGAGTTGAAGTTAATTAAAATTTTGAGCGACAAAGTACAGATCCGGACGGATCAGCAGGAATTCAGCAATGTCAGGATCAATGACCTAATCTCTATTACAGATGGGACAGCAGAGCTGGTTACGATGGTGACGGCAGTGACAGATAACGATGCAGAAGCAGGTATTTCGGATGATGATTTCATACTGGGAGGGGCAAGCATCAAAGTGGTGGAGTGCTCGATTATTGGGAGTGTCCATAATGGAAGATTCAGTAAGGCTTTGGATCAGTATCCTACAACAGATATCACCGCCCGTGAGATTGATGGAGAAGAGTTTTCAAAGATGATCAGCCGACCGGACAGCGGGTTCTGTATCGGAAAATATGCCGTTTATCATTGCCCGGCATGGGTAGATGGCAACCGTTTCTTTCAGAGGCATTCCTGCATTGTTGGAAATACCGGTTCTGGAAAATCGGAGACAGTGACCAAGATTCTAGAGGAGACAAGCAAGCTACCGGGGGCGAATATTATAATGTTTGACATTCATGGGGAATACGGGGAGCTGTCATATGCCCGGAATATTTCATTTAGTTCAGCAATGCCGTTTCCAATCTGGATGTTCGGATTTTCGGATATGGTCTCAAATATTTTGAAGATCAAAGAGGAGTCAGCCACGGTTGCCATGGCAGCGCTCCGGAAATGTTATAAACAGATCTGTCCCGATGGAAATGAAGGGAAGCCGGTTTATTTCAGCTATAAAAAACTGATTGACTATCTCAAAGGGCTGAATGAGGAGCAGGTGGAGACAGGAGAGTTTTACAAGACTGGAGCCAATGCAGGACTGCCTAAGAAAGTAAAAGGCGAATACAACGGACGTCTTCATAGCATTATCAGTACATTGGAATCAAAAGAAAATGATGCAAGACTGGCGTTTCTCTTTCGGGATGCTGATCAGAGTTATCTGGCAGAACTGCTGGTTCAGATCCTTGGCAATGATAAGCCGGTCAAAAATATTGACCTCTCCAATATGCCACATGATGTTGCCATCGCGGTGATCGGGGCGGTAACAAAACTGATTTACGGAGTGCAGCAGACGTTTAGAGGTGGAGAAATTACACCGGTGACATTGGTGTGCGATGAAGCCCATGTTTATATACCGAATAACTTTCAACTCTCTGCTTCCGAACGGCGTATGGTTGAGATCTTCGAGAACATCGCAAAAGAGGGGCGAAAGTTTGGCATGACGCTTTTTGTAGCAAGCCAGCGTCCCTCAGAACTGAACAAAACCATCATGGCGCAGTGTGCAAACTTCATTGTTTCAAAGCTGAACAATGAGACAGATAAATCTATGGTCAAAGGCATGCTGCCAGACGGAAATGAGGATATCATCGATTCCACGACTACATTCAGTCCGGGAGAGGTGCTGGTCATCGGGGATGCGGTACCGATTCCGCTGAAGATCAAGGTAGAGCTCGCAAAAGAAAGACCTCAATCCCGCACAATTAATTTCTGGGATGTATGGAAAGAAGGCTCTAAAACGGATCTGGCACATGGAATTGACAGATATATGAATTCATAAAGAAAGGAGACAAACACTATGAAACACATTAACATTGAACAGTTCTCAAACGGAGAATTGACCCAGCAGATCAATCGGGAGATGGAGGCGGTGGCGAGAAACATCGCGGATCCGAATACAGAGGCGAAGACAGCTCGGAAGATTACCGTGACAATCACCATGAAGCCGAACGAACAGAGGGATTTTATTACGACCAGCATCACAACGAAGTCTGCGCTGGCACCGACGCTTGGAGCTGTGACTGCTCTCGGCATCCGGAAGGATCTGAAGAGCGGAGAGATTGAGGTGGGTGAGATTGGGAACCAGATTCCGGGGCAGATGTCTATGGAGGATATGACGGCACAGCAGCCCGCCGTACCGGTTCAGGAGATCGACGGGAAAGTTGTTGATACGGACACCGGAGAAATCGTCGGACAGGCACCCGGCGGTAATGTAGTAGATCTGAGAAAAGCAAGAGAAGCATAAGGAGGATAAGAAAGATGTTTGAAGGATTAAAAGAAGCGTTACAGTATGTGAATGGACTGAAAGAAGAGAGTATGCAGCCGATCGTGACAGAGATTGCGGGGAAGACCTACTGCAATAAGGATCTTAAAAGATACGGCAGGGAAGATCTGGCAGATCCGATCTATGTGAACACCCTTTCTGCAATGGTGGACTACATTACCGGAAAGAAGGAAGAGCTCCGGGAGAAGATGATCTTACATATCAGGAACCAGAAGGAAGTGACATTATACTCCGGTCTTCTTGCGGAGCGCCGCAGGGAAACTCTCTTTGTATGTGATGCCATCATAAACGAGTTTAGATTTGATAATTACTATGATCAGGAACGCTTTTTAATTGAACTGCAGGCGAACTTTGTGGAGAACGATGACCTGAAATTGATTATGCAGGTTGCAGGGAATATTCAGGCGGGAACAACAGCAGATTATTCAGATGATGGAATTTCACAGAAAACAACGATCAGGACTGGCGTACAGCGTGTCGATGTACAGGTGCCGAATCCAGTGAGTCTAATTCCGTACAGGACATTCGCCGAAATTGATCAACCATCCAGTCTTTATGTATTCCGCGTTAAGGATGATGGGAACGGAGCTCCTATGTTTAAGCTTGTGGAAGCGGATAACGGATTGTGGAAACATGCAGCGATGCTTAAGATAAAGGATTATTTTGAGCATGCACTTCCGAGCGCGTGCAAAGAAAATTTGACGATCATCGCGTAATAGCGCTATCTCCTAAGAATTATGATAGATGTCACATGTAACTTGTAAACTGTGGTCTCATCGGTGTCGGTCTTTGTTACTGGCATCGAGGAAAGGAGAAGAAGCGTGCAGTCAGTCACATTTCAGGTCCCCGGAAAACCTCAAGGAAAAGCTAGGGCACGTACTGTTTACAATGCTCATCTGAAGCATTGTGTTTCGTATACGCCAGAGAATGATCTGCTGTATGAGAATTTGATCAAGACAATGTATATGCAGGCATCCGGTGGAATCCGATTTGAAAAGGAAACACCGGTTACACTTCGGATCATAGCAAGGTTTGAGCCGCCGAAGAGTGCATCGAAAAAACGCCAGCAGCAGATGCTCTCCGGGGATATTCTACCATTGAAGAAGCCGGATATTGATAATATTGTAAAGGTTGTTGCAGATGCACTGAACGGAGCAGCATATCACGATGATACGCAGATCGTATTCACGATCGCGAAGAAAGCCTATTCCGCGGTGGAAGGGCTTGATATTACGGTTGAGGAATATACAAACGGAAGGTAGGTGATCTTGATGGGACGTGGTGCTCCCAATAAAAAAGGTCTGACTTACTTTCCGAAGATGATAGATTTTTATGAAGATGATAAAATCTTTGATTTACTGGATCGGTATGGTCCACTGGGTGTGACCGTGTATGACTGTATACTCTGTATCGTATACAAGCACGGATACTACGCAGAGATCCCCTTGGATAAGCTATCGAAAATGATCATAAAGATGATCGGGAACAAGTGGGTGAAGAGCCAAAAGGCTGTCGTGCAAGTGGTGCACTTTTGCTCTGAGATAGGTCTCCTTGATGATGACCTCATGACGAAAAACATCATCACCTCTGTTGGAATTCAGCGTCGCTATTACGAGATAGCAGTAAAGCGCATGAAAAGACGGCTCTATACAGATCAGTATTGGCTCCTCGGAAAAGCCGAGGAAGGGGAGTCTTTATTAAATGCACCCTTTAATGGAATTAATTCAGACGAAAATCGAATTTCTTCGGAAGAAAATCAAAATAATTCCGAAGAAAGTACCCTAGAAATAAAAGAAAATAAAAATATAGATAATATAGCGTTCTCCTCAGAACTGGAACGGGCGTTCCAGATGTATCTTCTTGTCCGCAAGAAGAATTTCGGAGAAATTGAAGAGGAACAGATTCAGGCATTGAGGGAAGATCTGTTGAGTTTGAGCGATAATGAAGAGGAGCGGATCGCCATCGTGAAGAAGGCAACAGCTAGCGGATGGAAGTCTTTCTATAAGACAGAAAAGAAGCGAAAAGATTTTGGAGTAAGAAAAGGAAAGAAGATAAATAATAACAATTTTGAGCGGCGGCAGTACGACATGGATGCATTGGAGAGTCAGTTGATCGGGAATAGATAGGAGGTACAGCAAAAGAATGGAGAAAGTAACGATTGATTATAATCGTCTCTGCCTAGAGTTGGAAAAACAGGGCAAGACAAAAGCAGATTTATCTAGGGACATGACGAAGAACAAGAACTTCGTCGGCTTGATGGAAAAGAATCCGGATCAGCCAGCGGAGGTAGAACGGCTTATGTGTTTGCTGCTCGGATTGGAACAGGGGAGTCTGATCAAGCAGGAGGAAGCAACTGGATCACAGGGAGAAATCAAGATACTGGAAAACCTGCACAAAGAAATGCGAGAAATCCATCAGGCTATTATAGAGTACGGGGAGCTTATCGAGAAAATTTGGAGTAAAGTACATGCAAATACCCTTCAGCTTGAGAAAGTAAAGGAAGATGTTAAGGAATGTGCACAGGTGTTAAAGATGACCGATTACGACAAAGCGGTTCGTTTTTTGAAAGAGACATTGGCAGGTGGTCGGATCGATGGCGCGGAGGTATTGAGGATGGCAGATGCTACAGGGATCAAGAGAGCGGATCTCAATAAAGCAAAGAGAGATATCGGTGTAGACACAGCACAGACAGGATACGGTAAAAATCAAAAGACATGGTGGTTTTTGTCTGAGTAAAAAAAGAAAGGAGCCAGCCTCCGGCCGGGGCAATGGTATACCGGGCTTCTTGCGAGAGATGAAGAGAGATTTGATAATAGACTGCTTTGCCGGTGGAGGTGGGGCAAGCGTAGGAATTGAGATGGCGCTGGGGCGATCGGTCGATATTGCAATCAATCACGATCCGGATGCAATTCTGATGCATAAAACGAACCATCCGAATACATTACATCTGACAGAAGATATTTTTAGGGTGGATCTGAAAAAAATATGTGAAAGGTCGGCATGTGGCTCTTATGTGGGCATCGCCGGACTGTACGAGCCATAGCAAGGCGAAAGGGGGGAAACCCCGTGAGAGAGGTCTAAGGATCCTTCCGTGGGCCGTGTATAAGCATACGAAGGCTATCCTACCGGATATAATCCTGATGGAAAACGTGGAAGAGATTCAACAGTGGGGCCCGCTTGACGCAGACGGACATCCGATCAAGGAGCGCCGCGGAGAGGATTATCAGAAGTTCATAACAGCCATGAAGTCTCTCGGATATGTATTTGACTGCCGGGAGCTTGTGGCAGCAGACTATGGAGCGCCTACAACACGGAAACGTTGGTACGCAATATTCCGGCGGGATGGTCGGGAGATTGTCTGGCCGGCACCGACACATTTCAAGGATAGAGAACCACACTGGAAGGCATGCGGAGATTACATAGACTGGTCTGATTTGGGACGGTCTATATTTGATAGACCGAAGCCACTGGCAGATGCGACTATGAAGCGAATTGCAAACGGAATTCGAAAATATATCATTGAAAATCCTGCACCATATATTGTAAAGGATGGGGGAAAACTGTTTGTTTCATATTTGGACAAGGCATATGGCGGGAATTATGCAGGCTGTGGGAGCGACTTGAGTAATCCGTGTAGTACTATAACAACTGTGGATCATAACCGACTTGTAACTGCATTTTTGATCCAATACCACGGAGAGACAAAGGCAGGAGAGTCCCGTGGGCAACTTCTGACGGAGCCAATAAAGACCATAGATACCAGCAATCGGTACGGACTCGTAACCGCATTTATTACAAAGTTCTATAAAAGCGGGATCGGACAGGAATGCGATGAACCGTTACACACCATTACAACATCGCCGGGGCATTTCGGACTGGTGAATGTAGTGTTGGATATTGAGGGGGAAAAGTATATCCTGAATGACATCTTCCTCAGGATGCTAAAACCGGAAGAACTGAAACTGATGCAGGGCTTTCCGAAGGATTACATCATTGACCGGGATTACAGGTGGAAATCATATCCGATTACAAAACAGGTGGCACGGATTGGGAACAGTGTTGTGCCGATTATGGCACAGAAACTGGTAGGAGCAAACTGCCCGTATCTGAAGGTTGGAGAACGGTTGCCGAACTTCCGAACAGAGGAAGAAGGAAGTGGGCAGATTAGGTTTGTTTAAGTCATTCACGAGTTGAGTGAAAGGAGAGCGGAGATGAAAGATGAAACAAAAAGCACAGTAACGATCATTGAAGAGGTTTGTGAGGACATTTGCGAAAACTATTGTGAGTACAGAAATACGATAGACGACTACGGCAAGTGTGATATGCAACGAGAGAGCGGCGAATGTCCGTTAGATCGGTTGAATTAAGTTGATTTTAATGGAGAGGTAAAAATGGAAAGCGATGCGGGAAAAGACGGATCACGGAAACGAGGCAGACCGAAAAAGGAGATGATACATTGAGTAACACAAACAAACCAAGTGCTGCCGCGCTGATCCGAGCGCAGGGGCAGCAGATCCGGCGAGAGGCAGCGTGGGAATATTTACAGAGACGATGTGGATTAAGGGGTGATGCGGATGGAGATAACGAAGGAATTGCTCCAGGGATACCGGAGTAAAAAGGATGAGATTCTGGAGCTGGATTACATACTCAAAAACCGATGGAGAGATGAGGGGTTGATCGGGAATGACGTAATCTTTGATTACAGCAAGGGATACCCCATGCCACAGGGCGTGGTAGGATTTGACAAGGAGAAGTATGATCGCCTTCAGTGTCGGGATCAGCGACGGAAGGAGCAGCTGGAGCAGGAATGCGAGGAAATCGAGACTTTTATCGAAAATATTGATGAAAGCCTGACGAGACGGATATTCAGAATGTGCTTCGTAGATGGGCGCAGACAAAAGGATGTGGCTAAGGCAGTACATTTAGACAGAAGTCGCATAAGCAGAAAAATAGATAGTTATCTCGAAAACGCACACAAAGCACAAAACGCACATGTATAATAATACTAGAGCCAAAAGGCAAAGCGCCTGCGGCTCTTCCCCCTACTCTTGCGTAAACCAAGTAAAGACGTCCTGCATTTGCGGGGCGTTTTTTGATTTAAAGAAATGCGTATAAAATGCGTATTTACTATTGACAATGGATATATTTATGCGTATAATATACGTATAAAGAGAAAGGAGCTTGCTTAATGAAACGTAGAGAATTAGTTAAGTTGCTTGAAGATAACGGGTGGTATATAAAGAGAAATGGTGGAAACCATGACATATATACGGATGGTCATAGGAGCGAACCCATTCCGAGACATCCAGATATCAACGAGAGACTTGCAAGAAACATTATTAAGAAGTTGGGACTGAAATAGTCCCACTTTCTTGAAGTTTTATTAAGTGAGAACGCGTTTATATGTGTGGAGGAGGAATCACAATGAAAGAAGGAAGAAGGGCATATCCTGTTGTAATATCGAAAGAAGATGATGGATTTTTCTATGTGGAGATCCCGGATTTTGATATTGCGACACAGGGAATGGATATTGCAGACGCAATGGAAATGGCAAGGGATGCAATCGGTCTCATGGGAATAGACTTGATGGATGAAGGAAAAGTACTTCCGGAACCCAATATTGCAGGAATTAATGCGGCAAAAGAAGATATTGTAACATTAGTTGATGTTGATTTTGTGGAATACAGAAGAAAGGTGGATAACAAAGCGGTAAAGAAAAATTGTACGATTCCATACTGGATGAATGTGGAAGCAGAAAAAGCTGGAATCAACTATTCAAAATTGCTTCAGGATGCGATTATGAGCGTTCTTGGAATAACAAAAAGTGCTAACTAATTCTCTAGTTATATAAATTGTGAATAGCACCCTTCGGGGTGCTTTTCTCATACATAATTCCATTTCCTGTGCACATACTATCCCCGAGGTGATGGTATGAACAAAAAGCAGCAGGAGCAGGAAAACAGACAGAAGAACTTGAATAAGTTCAACAGCATAACGGAAAAGGTAAAACCGGAGAATCAGAACCAGACACACAATGTCCGGTCTGAAGCGGTGGAGCCGAAGAACAGACAGGTATAAGGCATCCGAAAGGGTGCTTTTCTAATGCAAAATTTTAAGTAGAGGAAGGTGGTGACGTGGCGAATTATGAAAACATAAAAGATAAAGGATTTGATCATCGAACAACGGACGAACTACGGATTATTACATCAAAAGGAGGTAAAGCAAGCGGAGAAGCGAGGCGTCGGAAAGCAGATTTCCGGAAGACGCTGAACATGCTGCTTACTGCTGAAATAGATAGTGAAGAATGGAAGCCGGTTCTAGAGGCACTTGGTGTTGAGTGTACTTTAGAGTCAGCTCTTTTGATGGCGCAGATTAAAGAGGCGTTGGCTGGAGATACGAAGGCAGCCACCTTTGTTGCAAAATACTCTGGCCAGTCTTCTGAACCTGACGAGAACCGGTTGAACCGTGAAGCAGATACAGAGCTTAAGAAAGCACGCAAGCAGGCGGTTACTGGTGAAAATGAAACGGAAGAGGCTCTTGATAAACTGGATCAGATACTAAAAGAGGTGCGTGATAATGCAGTTAAGCAAGAAACAGAATGAGTATATTGTGAATGCGACGCATCGTTGGAATATTAAATCCGGAGCTGTGCGATCCGGAAAGTCTTATGTCGACACTGCGTTTGTGATTCCTTTCCGGATCAGAGAGCGTGCAGGCAAGCCAGGATTAAATGTGATTCTTGGCGTATCGAAAGAGTCTATCGAACGAAATGTTTTGCAGCCGATGCGAGAGATTTACACAGACAAGTTGATCGGAACGATTAACAACCGGAATGTAGCGCGGATCTGTGGAGAGGATGTTTACTGTCTAGGAGCAGAGAAAATTAGTCAGGTGGCAAAGATTCAAGGGGCATCCATTAAGTACTGCTACGGAGACGAGGTGGCAAAGTGGAACAAGGAAGTGTTCCAAATGTTGAAATCTCGTCTTGATAAACCATATTCCTGTTTTGATGGATCATGTAACCCGGAGCATCCTACACACTGGCTAAAAGAGTTTCTGGATAACATAGAGCTGGATATTTATTTGCAGAGATACACCATTTTTGACAATCCTTTCTTGCCAGAAGAATTTGTGCAGCAGCTCTGCAAAGAATACGAGGGTACAATCTATTATGATCGGCTTATACTAGGAATGTGGAAACGTGCAGAGGGGGCAATCTATAAGCGTTTTGCGGATAATCCGGATGCATACCGATGTGAAGTTGTGGAAGAGCTGAATCCGGATGCAGAAGTGAAGCAGTTCAGGAAGGAAGATATCACATCAATAGAGATTGGTTTAGACTTCGGTGGAAATCAGTCCGGTCATTCTTTTGTTGCCAGAGGATATACAGACAATTACAGAGATGTAATTGCACTAAAATCCCGTAGAATCATGGCAAAGGATGAAAATGAGGATATAGACAGCAATATGCTGGACAAGATGTTTTGCGACTTTGTTGGAGAAGTGATTGAAGAATATGGGGTTGTTATCCGACACGGAGATTATGTGGAATATTGCAATGTGGAAACCGTTTATTATGATAATGCGGAGACGGTTCTTGGAAATTCTATTCGGAACGCAGTGGAGAAACAGTATCCTTGGATATCGGTTCGTAAGGCAAAAAAAGCAACGATAAATGACAGAATCAGATGTACCGTCAAGCTCATGGGAGCAGGGCGGTTTTTTATTACAAAAGACTGCGAAAGCTTGAAGACGGCATTTTCGGATGCAGTTTGGAATAAGGATGTGAAAGATAAGGATGATCGCCTGGATGATGGCAGCACAGATATCGACAGTTTGGATGCGTTTGAATACACGATCGAGCGTGATATGAAATACCTGATTGAAGAGGTGGAAGATGTTTGAGGGATTAAAAAGATTTTGGAAAGGATTTATGCGTATGTTTGGATATACGACATTAAAACAGATCGTTGGTAAGGATATTACTCTTTCTGACAACATGATCAATGCCATAAACCAGTGGAAACAGATGCTGAATGGACAGGCAGACTGGATCACTGACAGTATTGTGTCTTTGGGCATAGAAGAGGGTATTTGTAGGGAATTTGCAGATTGTGTTTTGGTAGAGATGGAAACGAACCTTAGCAATGAGCGGCTGGACAAGATTTATCAGAAGAATATTTCAAGTCTGAATGAGAATCTACAGGAAGGTCTTGCACTTGGATCATTTGTCCTGAAACCGCTCGGAGAAGCTACTGCTGAATTTATATCTGCGGATAAGATCATTCCAATCAGCTTTGGAGATGATGGAAAACCGAATGATATAGCTTTTCTGACAGTGAAGAAAGTCGGAGATACGAATTACTTCACGCGGTTTGAAAGACATTATTTCATAAACGGAAATTTGACCATAGAGAATAAATGTTTTCATTCTCAGACAGCAAGTGATATCGGTCTTCCGTGTAGTTTGGAAGCAGTAGAAGAATGGTTGAACATCAATCCGGGACCTGTTACATATCCGGGAATGAATCGAATGGATTTTGGTTATTACCGGAATCCGATTAAAAATAAAGTTGACGGTTCGGCATGCGGTGTCTCTGTATACGATTCGGCAACAGATCTAATTAAAAAGGCGGACATCCAGGGGGCAAGGCTTGACTGGGAGTATGAATCTGGGGAACGCGCCATCCATGTCGATGGCAAAGCATTAAAACAGGATAAATCAACCGGAAGATTTGGAATGGCAAGGCTTAATAAAAGGCTTTACCGAGGTTTGAATTTGGAAGCAGGGAAAGATCAGGAGCTTCTGAAAGAGTATTCTCCGGAAATGCGAGACGAAGCCTTTAAGCGTGGACTTGAAGAGTATAAGCGAGAAATTGAATTTTCTGTTGGCTTGGCTTACGGAGATTTATCGGATGTGCAGGAAGTCGCTAAGACAGCAACAGAGATAAAAGTATCAAAGAACCGGAAGTATAACCGGGTAACGGCAATTCAGAACAATCTGTATGATTGTTTGGAAGATTTCGCCGCAGGACTTGCCTTTTACAACAGCATGTTGAATTCCGGGTATGAGTTTTCCTGTAAATTCAACGATTCTATTTTGACAGATGAAGAGACAGAAAGAAAGCAGGATATGGCAGATGTGGCGGCAGGCTTTATGCATCACTGGGAATATCGTATGAAATGGTACGGTGAAGATGAAGAGACTGCAAAGGCAAATGTTCCGGAGCAGAATCAAGTTATGGAGTAGGTGATCTGATTGAGAGAAGACTACAAGAAACAGTTGTCCCGTCAGATCGAGAAACACTTCTCTGATCTAGAAATTCGGATCATGGAAGATATCGTTCGCCGGATCCGAAAGACGGGAAAAATAACGAGCACTGCTGACTGGCAGATAAACAGATTGCGGATTCTGGGATATTCTTCTGAGGACATTGAGCAGATGTTGAAAGAAACACTGAATAAATCTTATCCGGAGATGTTTGAGCTATATGACAAGGTAATAGACTGGGAATATGTTCGGAATAAGGAAGTATACGAACAGGTTAATGCAGAATTTATTCCTTACGAAGAGAATGAGGAGTTGCAGCAGATTACAGAAGCTCTTATTCGGCAGAGCGGAGATGATCTGCAGAATATTACAAAGTCTTTGGGGTTCTATCTTGATTACGGTACCGGAGAGAAAGTTCTTACTCCACTGGCGCAGGTGTATCAGAAATATCTTGATGCTGCTTGTATGGATATTGTTTCGGGAGCATTTGACTATAATACAGTCATAAGAAGGGTAGTAACGCAGATGACCAATAGCGGACTACGGCAGATCGATTATGCATCCGGAAGAGCAAACCGAATCGATGTGGCAGCTCGTAGAGCCGTTATGACTGGGGTATCGCAACTGTCAGGAAAGATATCTGAAATGAACGCTGAAAAGCTCGGAACGGAGCATTTCGAGGTGGAATGGCACGCCGGAGCTCGTCCAACTCATGCGGTGTGGCAGGGCAGAGTATATAGCAAAGAAGAACTTACGACGGTGTGTGGTCTTGGAACTGTGACCGGGCTACTCGGTGTGAATTGTTATCATATGTATTATCCTTTTGTTCCCGGCATTTCTGTTCGGAACTGGACGGATGAATGGCTGGAAGAGCAGAATCGCAAGGAAAACACGCCGAAGAGCTTTAACGGCAAAGAATATACTCTGTATGAAGCAAAGCAACGTCAGAGACAGATGGAGACCTGTATGCGGGCGCAGCGTGAAAAGGTTGAGCTATTGAAGAAGGGTGACGCTGATCCGGATGATGTGACGCTTGCAAGGGCGAAATATCAAGGGCAGTTGAATGAATATAGCCGGTTCTGTAAAAAGATGGGGCTGACAGAAGAAAGAGAACGCATCTATTATGATATGCGCGGAAGAGTAGCTACAAATTCTAAGAGGCAGAATGCCCGATATACTGCAGATATGATTCGGAATGCAGATAGAGATTCAAAGCAGTATTATCGGTACAAAAACATACTTGGAGATGATGCTGGAAACCTTGCTGATTTCCGGCAGATGAAGTATAATGAACCTAAAGAGTTTAATTTGTTGACAGATTATAAAAATTCTGTTGCAAACGGAATGATATCCCCATTATCCGGATTTAAAAACTACAAAAAATTGCATGACAGAATAGAAAAAGAGCTTGTTGGCATGAAGACATCCAATGGGATAAAGATTTCAGGACAGAGCAAACATTTTATAGAACGTGTCATAGGTACAAAAGAAGACCCGAAGACCGAGAGACCAAGAAGTGGAGTTGATATTGAGGATATATGGTATGCACTTTTGTACGGGGAAGTCAGAACAAGAAAGAGAGATCCTGACAGTGTTAAATTTGTTACAGATAGGTGCATTGTATCGGTAAATCCCAATACAGGAATTTTAATTCAGTGTAATCCGCAGTAGGAGGCGATGATATGATCATAAAATTAAATAATGAGATGTCGAAACTTCTCTTAGAAGAAGTTGAAGATGCACAATCTTTGATTTTAAGCCAAAGGAAAATAGATTCTGATGCAAAAGAGTTAGAAGTGTCCGATATAAAAGAACTGCAACTTTTAGTAAACGATGAAATTGTATATAGAGGTTTAGATCATCAAGAAACTGTTAATAATTTAGGTAAGAAGTTGTATAGACTGTATGATGAAATTCTTCATCAGAGACATTCTAGTAATTAATACCATTCATTCTTCGGAGTGAGTGGTATTTTTATACCCATTTTTAAGAAAGGAGGATTGTCATGAAACTTTTTGAACAGGATGTAGGAAAGGTATGGTGATCCAATTATCTCCCGCTGAGACGCAGGGTGAAGCGTCTTATTTTTATGCCCTGCCATATGGCTATAAACTGGGCAGCTACCCGGCCTGAGGTCTAGCAGACTATATCCCTTACCGCTGAAAGAGCGGTCAATAAAATATTTCAGGAAGAAAGGAAAAGTAACTATGAAAAATATTTATGAGATTCTTGAAGACTTTGGATTGGAGATTCCGGCGGAGAAAAAAACAGATTTTGAAAAGGCGTGGAAAGAAAACTATCGTACCAAATCGGAGTATGATATCGCGGTGACAAAGAGAGATGAGTATAAGAGTTCTCTCGATACGGTAAGTGAGCAGCTGAAAGCGTTTGATGGTGTTGATGTGGCTGATCTGAACGGACAGATCAAGAAGCTTAAGGACGATTTGAAGGCTAAAGATGGTGAATACGCTGCAAAAGAAGCAGATCGAATCTTTTCTGACACGCTTAAGGAAGCTATTAAGACCGCCGGAGGACGTAACGAAAAAGCAGTCATGGCTATGCTTGATATGGACGCATTGAAAGCATCAAAAAACCAGTCTGAGGACATTAAGAAGGCATTGGAAGCCGTGAAGGAGTCCGATGCTTATTTGTTTGGTTCTGACGAACCATTTATGAACGCAGTCGGAGCAACCGGAGGCAGTGCTGATGTTGGCGGAGATAATCTGTCAGCAATCAGAGCAGCTATGGGACTTCCGACAAACAAATAATTTTTATTTTTAGAAAGAGAGAGGTAAAAAGATATGGCAAATACGATTGCATTAAGAAAAGCGTATGCTACTATGCTTGATGAAGTTTATAAACTGGCATCTCTTACAGCCGTTTTGGACGGACCGAACGAACTTGTAAAAGAGGGTGCGAACGCAAATGAAATTTTGATTCCGAAAATGACGATGTCCGGTCTTGCAAATTACAATAAGCAGACAGGATATGTTGCAGGTGACGTCACGCTTGAGTACGAGACTAAGAAGTGTACTTATGATCGTGGCCGTATGTTTACTGTAGATGCGATGGACAACATTGAATCTGCAGGTGTTGCCTTCGGGCGTCTTTCCGGAGAATTTTTGAGGACACAGGTCGTTCCGGAACTTGATGCTTGGAGACTTTCATCTTATGCAGGATATGCACCATCTACAAATAAGGTTGCGGAAGCGATTGCAGATGCGAAAGCTGGGATTGCAGCGATTAGAAAAGGCAAAACCGTTATTAAAAATGCGGAAGCAAAGCCGGAAACTTGTTATTTGTACATTTCCGCACAGCTTAAAGGGGACATCGAGGATCTTGACACTACAGCATCTAAGAAGGTGCTTGATGGTTGGGCAGGTGTTATCGAGGTGCCAGAAGGACGTTTTTATGACAAAGTGACTCTTACAGCTTCTGGAGCCGGTGGATTTACAACAACAGGTGGTAAAAAGATTGATTTCTTAATTGTTGACAAGAATGCAGTAATTCAGAATCAGAAACACACTGTATCTAAGATTATTACACCGGATGCGAACCAGGATGCAGATGCTTGGAAGTTTGGATATCGTACCGTAGGTATCGCAGAAGCGAAAGATAATAAGAAAGTGGCTATCTATGTGCATACTGCAGCAGCATAAGAATGGGGGATCGTATGCAGGAAGTGATTTACAATTATTATACGGATCATTATGGAGGGCGTGTGATCCCTGAAAATGAATTCTCGTATGTGATCAAAAAAGCGGAAATGTATCTGCATTCGTTCACTTTTAATCAACTCGAAGGACAGCCTTATGACAACATTGTAAAGAATTGTCTCTGCGATATGGCGGAGGCAATCTACAAAGTTGAGAAACAGGGAGATGAGAGTATCAAGAAGTCGGAGAGCACGGACGGATATTCCGTATCTTATGTAACTGAGATTGCAGACGGTCAGAACCCGCAAGAAGTGTTACGCAAGAAACTGTACGGTATTGCGGAATGTTATTTGATGAATACCGGATTTTTATATCTGGGGGTGGAGTAATGCTGACTAATACGGGTATTACGATCTTCAATGCGTTTTCGGATAAGAAGTCTAAGAAAATCGTGTATGTTCCTCATTACATTGACGCCGTATGGTTTCATGCGGATCAGAAGACAGAGATTGTAAATGGTGGGTTGAACAGTGCTGATGCGTACAAAATTCGCATACCGTATGAGAAATGCGAAAACTGGATTTCAGCGTCAGAATTCCGGAAGAGCAGTGGCGTCTCAGGCAAATGGACTGTGCAGAATGGTGACTTCTTTATGATTGGAAGATGGACAGGGGAAAACGTGAGCGGTATTGATGAGATACGCAAAAATGCAGTCGGCATTGTCGGTAAAGTATTGAATCATTCCGAGAATTTCTTCGGCGGTTCAAAGCACATCCGGATAGGAGGGGGATCTTAATGGGGGCACGAATCAGAATGCAGATAGACCCTGCAGATAAAATCTTGCTCAAGAGAAGTCTGAACAAGAACGGGGAAGGACAGAGGTTCTTTACCCATGAAGTACGCAGATTATCCGATCCATACGTTCCGAAACGATCCGGTAAGTTAAAGAATACGGCGGTAGAAACAAAAACAAGCATTACCTACAACACTCCTTATGCGAGGAGACAGTATTACGAACATAAAGGTGATGGGTTGCGTGGATCACACTGGACAGAGCGGATGTGGGCAGACCGAGGCAAGGAAATTGTCCGGTCGGTAGCTGCTTTTTGTGGAGGTAAGACAAAATGAGCGTAGCGGTAAAGGTAAAGGAATTTATAGAAACATGCCCTTTTCTGAAAGAATTCGAGCAGGCAACATTCCCAGTAGTGAATATGGATGTACTCGAAGATCAACCAACGATGTACAGCATTGAAGAAACTCCGGCAGACCCGATCATAAAGAGGTATGCAAATGGAGATTCCGTGAGGCAGTATGTATTTTCACTGTGCTCCAGAGAACTGTATGGACCGGCAGAAAATGAGGACACTGCGAAGTTTTATGAGAAATTCTCTGACTGGCTGGAGGACTGCACAAGAGAGGGAATTCTTCCGGTATTATCCGGTCAGTTACAGAGTAAATCAATCAGGGCAACAACAAACGGTTATCTATACGATAATGAGGGAACAAGTTGCCAATACAGGATACAATGTCAATTTATTTATTTTAAACGGAGGTAGAACAATGGGTAGTAGCGAAGTGACTCGTGTGATGGCAGCAGCTGTTGCAGCAGGAACAAAAGGTGGAGTAGAACAGAGATATCAGCAGCCGGATTATATTGATGTGAGTGGGGGGACTGGGTCTCCGCAGTATGAACTGCTTGGTTTTGGAGTAACGCAGTTGGATAATTCTCCAGCGGCGAAGACATCTTCTAAAAGATACGTGAATCAGAAGTCAGCAACGCAGTCCATAGGATCTTATGAATGGACAGCACCATTGGAATTTGACTTGATCCGTTCGGAAAAAGCAATCGCCTTTATTGCAGACATCGGAGAGAATGAGAAAACCGGAGCAGAAGCAGAAACACTGTATGTGAAAGTCTATATGAACAAACCGGTTGCTGATAAACAGAATACATTCGAAGCAAAGCGCAGAAGAGTGGCAATCGAAGTTGCTGACTTTTCAGACAATGACGGAGAGATTCAGGGTTCTGGAAATCTTCTCGCTGTATCTGACTGGGTAGAGGGATCGTTCGACACAACGACAAAGACATTCACGGAAAAAGGCGCTGCGGCGTAATTTTGATATGATCTGAGAAAGGAGATATGCGAGATGCAGATTCGTGGAGTAGAGCTAGATTTTCGTTTATACGATGAAGATAAGGCGGATGTGAAAAATCGGTATTTTGAAGAACTGAAGAAAATGGGTGAAATCAAAAAAGAAATGCCGTCCGGTACTGAGGCAGAAAAAAACAGATATCTCTGCAGCAGGATTAAGGGTATGTTTGACAATGTATTCGGTGAAGGTACCGGGGAAGCGGTATGTGGAGACGGAAATGATCTGCTCATGCACTTGGATGCTTATGGGCAGCTTGTCACGGAGCAGATTCGACAAAATGAAGTTTATGAAAGAGTGATGGATTCACTGAAGAAGGTCGGCAAGTTTCCGGCTCTGAGATCATGAGCACCTTAACAGATTCTTTCCCGGAGAGTGTAACAGTGAGCGGTGTGGAATATCCGATACATGCGGATTTCCACACTGTTTTACGTTGCTTTGAAATACAGGGAAGAAAAGCGGAACTGTCAGAGGATGATCTTCTTTTCATGCTGAGATTGTTTTACAACGTAAAGCGGATGACCGTAACGGAAGAGCATATCGATCGGATGTTCTGGTTCTTTTCGTGCGGAAGGGAAAAGGAGAAAAAGAAATTTCCGAGGAAGATTGCAGGATTGAATGATAAGCAGCCATTTGATTTTGAAGAAGATGCAGATCTGATTTATGCGGGATTTATGCAGCAATACGGAATCGATCTACAGGAATCCGATATGCACTGGTGGAAATTCATGATTCTTCTAGAAAACCTTGGAAACGGTACGAGGTTGCAAAAGGTGATGGAGTACCGGACGATCGACACAGGGAATAAGAATCTATCCAAAACCGAACAGGAATTTTACCGAGCGATGCAGAGATATTATGGATTAGAACAAAAACTTCCACCGATGAGCGAAAAGGAAAGATTGATTGAAGAAGCGCTGATTCACGGAGGAGATGTGAGCAAATTGCTGTAGAAAACAAATGAGATTCCTTGTCTTTCATTGTGAGCACTGGTATAATCAAAGCGTGGTGTGGAAGGAATGAGAAATGGAGGAAAAAGTAAATGAAAAAATTTTTGAGCGTGCTTCTGGCGGCATGCTTGTGCTGCGGAATGCTGGCAGGATGCGGGAAAGAGAAAAGTATTACAAATGATTTTGATTCAAGTACGAATCAAAATGAAAATATAGCAGGGTATTCTTTTGAAGTGCCAGAAGCGTGGGAGAAAGGAGAAAAATTCACTGAAAATACACTCTATTTTTACCCTTCTCAAGGTATGTTGACGGTAATGTATTCTGAGTCAGAGGTAAGTATTCTTAATGATAGTGATAGAGAATCATTTATAGAGGGGATGGCATCCGGCTTTGAAGAGTTTAAATTGGTCAATGAATCCGAGACAGTTGTTAATGATGAGAAAGCTTACAAATTTGAGATGAAAGTCAAAATGGCAGGAGACGATTATTCGGTATCAATGGTGACTTTTGATTGCGGATTTGGACTTGTGAGTTTTATGCTGGGGACTCTGCAAACTTCTGATGAAGATTACAGCGCAGATTTTGACAAGGTACTGCAAAGTATAGAAAAACCGTTACCATTTACAAAGACAATAGACGATGTATGTTTTATGTATTCTATGTTACAGTCATCGGATGAATATAGTTTTGTTTCTGAAGGAGTACAAGAAGCGTCTGATGGGTCTACAATGGAGATTCTTTATGAATCAGAAAATGGTGCGATGATAACTATTTTGGGGGACGAAGATGAAAACTTGACTTTAGTATCAGTATCGGCAGAGGGAGAAGAATATTTTTCATCAATGTGTGTAATGGCACTAATAGGATCAGGAGTATATAACAATAATTCTTCAAAAGAAATTCCATTGAACTTATCTGCGGATAGCTTGAAAGAGTTAGGAACAGAGCCTACAGATGCTATAATCGAAGTGGCAAACGGAATCTCATACTTCCTTCAAAAAAATGATGACGGAAGCTATCGAATGATAATACAGCGCGACGCAGAAACTAAGGAAGATTATTTGCATTAGAAGAAAAATGTATGCCAAGAGAAGATGGCTTAAAACAGCATAATGATAATTAGAACATCTATCAGAAATGGTAGGTGTTCTTTTTATACAAAAATTCAGAAAGGTAGGTGAAATAAATGGCAGACGGAAAAGTTGTAATCGAAACCGATTTGGATTCGTCGGGGATAGAAAAAGGGTTAAAAAATACCGAAAAATCAATGAAGGCTCAAGCGGCAACTCTTGCGGCAGAATATCGGAAACAGGGGATGAATGCGAGCGATGCATTCAAAAAAGCGTGGAGTGAAATTGAGCGATCATCTGGTATGTCGTCAACTTCTGCATATAAGCATTGGGAGTGGTCGAGTATCAGTATCAGTGGTGCGGTGGAACGCATAAGCAATGTTGCTAAAAAAGGATTAAAAGTAGCAGCCGCCGCAATAACAGGAACAGCGACGGCACTTGCCGGAGTCGCAACTGCGGCAGCCAAAACCGGCGCTGATTTTGAGTCGCAGATGTCGCGTGTAAAAGCAATTTCCGGTGCTACAGGAGAAGAATTTGAAAAGTTAAAGGCACAAGCGATCGAGCTTGGCGCAGAAACATCGTTTTCGGCATCACAGGCGGCAGAAGGGATGGAAAACCTTGCGGCGGCAGGATTTACGACAACGGAAACAATGGAGGCAATGCCGGGGCTTCTTGACTTGGCAGCGGCATCAGGAGAGGACTTGGCAAGTAGTTCTGACATTGCAGCGGCCGCCCTGCGAGGTTTCGGCATGGAGGCTTCAGAAGCGGGGCACGTTGCCGATGTGCTTGCGGAAAATGCGAACCGGACAAATTCATCTGTGGCAGAAACCGGAGAGGCGATGAAGTATGTAGCGCCTCTTGCACGGTCAGCAGGACTATCTTTTGAGGAGACTGCGGCGGCTATTGGTATTATGGCGAATGCCGGCATACAGGGAAGTCAAGCCGGAACAACGCTCCGCGGAGCAATTTCAAGATTGTCTAAGCCGACAGATGATATGCAGAACGCTATGGATGACCTAGGTATTTCTTTCTATGATGCAGATGGGAAAATGAAATCCTTGTCTGATCAGGTTGGAATGCTTCGGAATGCAATGGCCGGAATGACGGACGAGCAGAAGAATAATTACCTTGTTACTCTTTATGGGCAGGAATCGCTTTCGGGAATGTTGGCGTTGATCAATGAGGGCGAAGGTAAGATCAATGAACTGACAGCGTCTTATCGAACCTGTGACGGATCAGCGAAAGCTGCGGCTGAAACGATGCAGGATAACTTAAAAGGAGCGGTGGAGCAGCTTGGCGGATCAGCGGAAAGTCTTGCGATCGTCTTCTACGAAAAGGTGTCAGGAGGCTTAAAAGAGGCAGCACAAAGTGCAACAGAAAGTGTAAATAACATTACAGACGCATTGACAGACGGAGGAATTGCAGCGGCTGTGAATGTGGCGGGAAATGAATTTGCCGATCTTGCAGTAGCAGCGGCATCACATGCCCCGGAAATGATCGATGCGGCGGTTAGCTTTATCGAGTCGTTTGCATCCGGTATCGTAAACAATAAAGGAAAATTGCTTGGAGCTGCCGGGGATGTAGCAGACGCGCTGGCCAGTGGTTTGGCGGAGTTGCTTCCGAACAGTTTACGAAAACCGGCGGAAAAGGCGATTGATGCACTTTCCGAATCGTTGGAATCAGGCGGGTTAAAAAAAGCCGGGAAAACGGCTGTAAATACGTTAGAAAATGTAATCGATGTTGTTGGGAAACTGTCAGATGCTGCGCTTCCTCCGCTTACGAAAACCTTAGATTTTGCCGGAGATCACTTGGATTTGCTTGCCGCATCTGCAACAACAGCTTTTGTAGCATTTAAAGGCTATAAGGTATTGACAAGTGCAAATAAAGCAGCCAAAACTTTGGCAGCGACAGCGAAAATGTTGTCCGCGGCAGAAAAAGCGAATGCTCTTCAAGTTCTTGCAGCCTCTGGAGCACTGACAGCAAAAGAGATGATTGTTGGCGTGTGCACCGGAAAGATTAAACTTGCGACGGCGGCGCAGGCTGCTTGGAACGCCGTCATGAAGGCAAACCCGATCGGACTGCTCGTTACTGCAATCGGGGCTCTTGTTGCTGGAATCGGCGCGTATGCACTTACTCAGAAGAGCGCCGCATCTGCTACAGGAGAACTAACGGAGAAGCAAAAAGAAAATATCGAAGCGTCTAAAGAAGCAATTAAAAACATTGAGGAAGAGGCAGCAGCACGTCAGAAAACGATTAACGCCAGCACAGTGGAAATAGATCAAGCTGAGTCCTTATGGAACGAGCTGACAAAAATCACCGATGAAAATGGGCGTGTAAAGGACGGTTATGAGGCAAGGGCGAATTATATCGCCGGTGAACTGTCGAGCGCGCTTGGAATGGAGATTGCCCTGACAGATGGGGTGATCGGTAATTATCAGCAGCTTACGGGATCAATCCATGATCTGATTGCCGCGAAAAAAGCACAGGCGGTTATGGATTCGATGGAAAGCGAATATGCACAGGCAATCCAAGAGCAGGCTGAAAATGTAGCAAAACTGGCGCAGTCCTACAATGATGTAAACCGACTCCAAGATGAGAAGCTTGCACTGGAAGCAGAGGCGGCAGAATTAGCGAAATCGACAAACTATGCGGATGCAAGCAGGTACGCTGAAATCAAAGATGAATTGCAGGGCGTCAATAATAAGCTGAAAGAACAAAAAGCGGCTTTCGATGTAAATCAAGCGGCTGTGAAAGATAATCAGAAAGTGATTGCTGATTACAACAAACTGACAGAGGCTGTTATGAGTGGCAGTACAGAGGAAATTAACAGCGCATTGGCGGAAATACAAAGCGGACTGGATACGACTTTGGATTCCGGGTCAAAAGCAGCTCTTGAACAGGCGCAGACAACTGGGGATTCTTTATTGTCGATCCTTACGGCGCAGGAGCAAGGGCTTGCAGAGGTGCAGCAGTCTACGATTGATAGTACTGCGGATGCGATGGGAGTTGCACTTAATACAATCGGATCATCTTCCGAAAATATGAAATCGTTGCTTGAAAGTGTCGGTGCAGATGGCGCACAGAAATTGCTTACCGCGATGAAAAATGCAGATCTTGAAGGGAACTTAAGCGAGGAAGCGAAAAGCGGAATGCAGGCGATGATCGCGGCAATCGAAAGCGAGGATGGAACACTTAAGTCAACCGGTAAGGATTCGGCGTCAAAATATGCGGAAGGAATGGAGAGCCAGTCGGATCGCGCAAAGACGGCAGGTAGAACAATCAACGACAGCGCAGATTCAGGGGCAAGGTCAAAGACAGGATATGATGCAGGATACGGGTTTGGTTCAGGATTTGTGTCCGGAATCCAAGCGTGGGTCGGTCAGGGGGTTGTGGCAGCCGCAAATTTGGCGGCACAAGCGTTAGAGTCTGCAAAAACAACGATCGACTCCCATTCCCCTTCAAAAGAAACGATGAAGCTCGGCAAGTATTTCGGGCAGGGTTTTGAGCTTGGAATTGCCGGTGAGAAAAAGCGTGTAGGAAATGCATCGAAGGAGCTTGCAAATGTAGCGCTGCAATCGCTTGATATGTCCAGTGTGACAGATCGGATGAGAGAAACGATGGCGTTGAATGCTGCGAGGGTAACAAGATCCTTTGGAATTGAAACAAACAGTATGATCTTAAATAAACACCAGGCGGAAATGATGCTGCACTTATCCGATACAGAAATAAATCGGCTTGCAAAAGCGGTTGGGAAATATACTGCAGCAGTAGTGCAGAAACAAAAGCCTGCGCCAATTTATTTGGGAACAGAGAGGATCGACAAGTCACTGCCGAAAGGATCGATACCACGGATATGATAAAAGCATACTATGAAAATTCTAAAGGAGAAATACTGAATCTGCTGTCTTATCCATTTCTTACCGCAGAGGCTGATTGGTTTGACGCAGAATGGGAGGATGATGTCGGGGGATTTATCAGGACAGTGCAGCTTGATGTTTTTGGGAAGAATGAGGAGGATGTATCCCAAAATATGGAGCAGTTATATCGTGTTCTTGGTGCGGATGCCGAAGCTGGAAAATTTGGAAAGCTGTATGTGAATGATACATATCTCCCATGTAGGATCAAAGCGTCGAAGAAGGTCACTTGGAAGTCATTTACTGTAATCGAAACCGAACTGTCATTTACGGCAGAAAAGTTATCATGGGTGATGGTGGAAAGCAGGTCATTTTATCCGCAGACAGAAGCCAGTGCTTTAGAAGGCTTGAATTTTCCGTTTAATTTTCTTTTTGATTTTACGGACGCGCGAAAAGGAACTGCAGTATGGGAAGTTGATCATATCGGATCAAACGATTATCAGATGATAGTGTATGGTCCGTGTTTGAATCCACGTATCTTAATTAATGAGCAAATTATTGAAGTTTTTGTGACGCTCGAAAAGGAAGAGTATATGATTATCGATAGCCGCGATTATACTGTGCAGAAATATCTCGTGAATGGAACAGTTCAAAACCTGTTTCATGATCGAGCTTTGGGAAAATCAATTTTTGAACAACTTCCGTCTGGTTTACTGAAGATCAACTGGTCGGGGGAATTCGGATTTGATCTTACTCTGTTCTTGGAGAGGAGGGAAGCAAAATGGTAATACTGGCTGATCAGGAGTTGCGGGAACTTGGTGTGATAAAAGATTCCAACATAACAGTAGATCTTAATGGCGACAGGACATTTTCTGTACAGATTGCCCGGAGTAACTGGCGTGAGGAACTTACATTTTCCAGTCTTATCTACATTATGGGTACTGAATACGGCGGGATCATCGGCGAGATCCTGACAGATACCACGCTAGACTACGTGGAGGCGAAAGGTTTGTCTTGGCGGGGACGTCTCGCAAAGAAGATCATAGAGCCACCTGTCGGATCAGACTATAAGACCGTATCCGGCGAACTGCATACAGTCATGAAAGAACTGATAGAGCCCGAATTTGACGGGCTCTTTGTTGTGTCACAGGAAGATACCGGGGTGACTGTCAGCAATTATCAGTTTGATCGATACTGCACCTTATACGATGGTATTGTGAAGATGTTGAAAAGCAAAGGGTACCGGTTGCAATTATCATTCCGCCGGGAACAGAACGAGCTGGGATATCTCTATATTGAAGCAGTTCCGATCGTGGATTACTCGAACCGAGTCGAGCTGTCCAAAGACTGCAAGCTTAACTATACGATGGATGATAAGCGCGATGGCGTGAATCACCTGATCGTGACAGGAAAAGGAGAATTACAGGACCGAAATATCCTGCATCTGTATGTACAGGAGAATGGTGAGATCGGGACGAAGAAGCATTACACCGGACTCCAGGAGATTGCAGAAGTTTATGAAAATACTTCGACAGAAACGGATGAGCTTATGTCCGCCGCAGAAGATCGGCTTCGATCCTTGGCAGGGAAGAAGACGTTCAAAATGGATGTCGCAAAACTCGGGATAGATGTGGGTATCGGTGATATTGTAGGCGGCAGGGATTATCTGACAGGATTATATATGGCGAAACCGGTGGAAAATATCGTTTACGAGATTATAAACGACGTTGAGTCAAAAACATATAAATTGGAAGGAGACGGCGAAGAATGAAAATAATGACAGGAAAAGCAGGAACACCACATGTTACCGCGCAGCAGTTTCGACAGTTCGTGGAGGGCACTGTGGGGCAGGAAAGTTATATTTTGACAAGCGGGGATCTCTTAGAGCCGGAACTTGTATCGAACAACAGCCTCAAAATCCGAAGCGGAATTATGAGTCACCACGGTAATTTATCTACGGTGGATTTAGGTACATACGACACAGTTACAATCAGAAATGGATCACAGGGAATGAAGCGAATTGATCTCGTTGTGAACAGGTATACCAAAAACAATGAGACCGGGATTGAGAAAAATGAGTGGATTGTAATTATGGGAAATCCGACATCAGGATCCCCGTCAGTGCCGACATATACGCAAGGAAATTTACAGGAGGGGGATCTCGTTGACGATTGTCCGGTGTTTGAAGTGCACTTGAGCGGGATTAATGTAACAGATGTAAAGAAGATGTTAAAGGTTGTGCCATCAATCCCTACGATAAATAAAGATTTGTCGGAGTTACAGTTGTATCACGATAAAAAGACGCTCACACCGACTGATCTCGGATTGAACACTGGGATTTGGAAAGTAATAGCAAACAACTCTTACAAGATTGGTAACGCAATACATCTGAATATGGAAATCTACACAACCTCTATAATTGTTGCAAATAATGTGTACAACAATGCTTTTACGATACCGTCACAGTACCGACCGTTAATTGATACTGCTGTCAATGTAACTGCATCAGATGGAGCGTATAAAAATCCAGTTGCCTGTACCTCTTTAGCAAAAGCAAACGGCAATCTGTTTTTCTGCATCCCAAAAGCTACAAATAATTACCTTTTTATCGACGCTGAGTGGGAGTG
>OMGP01000703.1_pt1 | contig 32477 bp, 30 predicted proteins | sample 1646091 | NCBI WGS metagenome assembly OMGP01 (sample SAMN05578580, study PRJEB25193) | human gut metagenome | biome: Human Microbiome; feature: human-associated habitat; material: feces | host: Homo sapiens | place: USA:Birmingham | reverse complement strand
GGTACCACTTTCTCGAAAAAAGCGGTACCTGGAAAAGCAATTTTTACTATATAGGTGACATTTCCTGATTTCAAGCACTAAAATTTCGAAAAAACGTCACCTGAGCATTTAATTTTTTATCTATAGATACCAGTCCTTATCATCAAGTGATTTAACCGGGTGTTTTTACGTTTATTTCAGTTTATGGGATTCGCATATCCTTTCCAGGCGCCTCTTAACTGCAAGTTCTATTATGGAAATTCCTATTTGTCGTTAATTAAGTATGCTTGAAAAATAAAACGGAGCCATTTTTGATGATTCAGGATATTATTATAGTATAAATAAAACCTTTTTGCCAGTTCAGGACAATATAAAAGTGTAAGGGCAGACCCCTTAAATCGATTTAAGAGAGAAAAAGGATCAGGGATGGATAAGCACGAATTTGAGCAGTTTGTCACCGAACATGGAAAAGACATTCTGCGGTTCTGCAGGATGAATGCCGGGAGTACAGAGCGTGGAAACGAACTGTATCAGGACACCATGGTAAAGTTGTTGGAAAAGCAAAAAAAGCTTGATGCGGCGCAGAATATAAAAAGTTATGCCATGCAGACAGCAATCCTGCTGTGGAAAGCCCGGAAGATCCGTCGCAGAAACAGGCATTTTTAAAGCTGCAGATAAAATAAAAAGATCCTTATAAATTCCTTAGAATTCTCCTTTATACTGATTTTACAAATCAAGAGGAGGATGAAACATGGAACAGAATATGATCACGATCAGAAATCTGTCAAAAGAATTTAAAGGACAAAACGTTCTGAAAAACATTACAATGGAAATCCCCAAAAACTGTGTATACGGACTTTTGGGGGCAAACGGCGCGGGAAAATCCACGCTGTTGAAAACAATCACCGGATTGTTAAACCCTACGTCCGGTGAAATTTATTTTGAGGGGCATAAGTGGACGCGGGCAGATCTGGCGGATATTGGCGCGCTGATCGAGACACCGCCCATTTATGAAAACCTGACGGCGTGGGAGAACATGAAAGTGCGCGCGCTTCTTCTCGGAATTCCGGATGAAAAAATTCAGAAAGTACTTAAAACCGTCGACCTGACGGATACGGGAAAGAAAAAAGCAGGGGCTTTTTCCCTCGGAATGAAGCAGCGGCTTGGCATCGGTCTGGCACTTTTGAATGATCCGAAACTGCTGGTACTTGACGAACCGGTCAACGGGTTAGATCCACTTGGAATTCAGGAGCTGCGCGCACTGATCCGGAGTTTCCCGCAAAAAGGCATTACGGTGATCATTTCAAGCCACATTTTAAGTGAAATCCAGCAGACTGCCGATTACATCGGGATCATTGCAAAGGGAACGGTGGGATTTGAAGGAAAACTGCAGGAACAGCAGGATCTGGAGGCATTGTTTATGAAGGTTGTCGCAAAAGGAGGGAATGAATCATGAAACATTATTTTCAGGCGGAACAGTTAAAATACCGTCATACCTCCGTGGCAGCAATTACGTTCGGCATGCCGGTGTTTACGGCGTTGCTGGCATTCTGGCTGACCTCTTCCTATTTTTCCATTGATGTGTACAACTGGTGGTACATCGGGCTGTATCCGGGGTTTCTGGGCATTTTGTGCAGCATCATCGGGAAAAAGGACAAACAGAAAAAGAATTACACGATATGGTCACTGCCCTGCGGCATGGAACAGATCTGGGACGCAAAAATCCTTGTCGGAATAAAGATGTCGGCGGTTGCAGTTGCTGGACTTACGCTGTTTTCCATGATGGGGCAGATGCTGCTGGAATCTGTGGGGAATATGAAGATGAGGCAGGCAATCCCGATTCCGGCACAGATACTGGCAGGAATTGTGTTGTGGCTTACCACACTCTGGGAGATTCCGTTCTGCCTGCTTCTTGCACAGAAAATAAGCACATTTCTGATGCTTGTGATCCATGTTGGAATCTATAGTATTTTGTCTACGTCGGTATCGTTAAAACCGTGGTTTGCGTTGTTTCCGGGAGCGATCACATCGCGGCTGATGTGTGTCGTGATCAAAGTGATGCCAAACGGACTGCCGTTTGAGCCGGGGCAGGTGACCTATTCTCCGGAACTCGGCAGAGTGAGTGGTCTGTTGATTGGAATTCCTGCCGCACTTCTGTGGTTTCTGGTATTCTGGCTGGCAGGCAGAACATGGTTTCGAAAGCAGGTGGCAGAATGACAAAACGTGTGATGGGAAGTGTCCGGGCGGAACTTTTGAAAATGAAGCATACTTTTTTAATTCCGTTTCATGTGGCGGTGCCGGTTATCATCGCTGGTTTCATGCTGTTTTATTATCGCGGGACCATAGGAAATCCCATGGGACAGACCATGGCATATTTTGAACTGATCGGTATCGGGCTTCCGTTTGTGGTGAGCATTGTGTGTGCGGGAAATATCGGACTTGAGGAGCAGAATCATTTTCAGGTATTTCTCGGGAACTACAAAGTAAAGGGCAAAGGGTTTGTTGTAAAGGGCGTGGTTCTTTTTGGCATGGGGGTTCTTGCAATTTTCGGGGCAGCAGTTCTTTTTGCTGCCGGGTATCATTTTTTACTGGGAAAAGAGGGGATTGGCATGCGGTATGTGCGGCTGACGGGGACACTGATTTTCGGAAGTGTGCCGTTGTATCTGGAGCATTTGTTCCTGAATCTGATCTTTCCAAAGACCGTATCCCAGTGCGTGGGCGTGGCGCAGTCGGTGGTGTCCGCCCTGTTTCTCACCGGGCTTGGGGAGGGCAGATGGCAGTTTTTTCCGGCTACGTGGAGTGCAAGGGGCATTCGGTATTGCAATGATCCCGTAAACGGGAAACGTGTGTTGTTTTGTCTGTTGCTCCTGTTTCTGATGTGTGTCATAATTGGAGTATGGTTTCATAAATATGAAGGAAGGCAGTGCAATGACTGAGATATTGGCAATTGATGATGACCGGGAAATTTTAGCTGTGATCAAAAAAGCACTTTTGCGGGAAGGGTATCAGGTGACGGCACTTGAAGATCCGCTGCAACTGGAGGAAGACAAACTGGGCAGATACCAGCTCATTCTTTTAGATGTGATGATGCCGGGCATAGACGGGTTTGATCTGTGCCGCAGAATCCGCGAAAAAGTGGATTGTCCGATTCTGTTTCTCACGGCAAAAACCGAAGAGAAAGACGTAATGACCGGGCTTGGCGCGGGTGGGGATGACTATATCACAAAACCGTTCGGGATCGGGGAACTGCGGGCGAGAGTTGCTGCACATATCCGGCGGGAAAACAGGGAAAAAACGCATACGATCTGTATCGGGGAGGTGCGTTTTTCCATGCAGGAGAGAAAAATCTATGTGCAGGAACATGAACTTGTTTTTACAAAGGCGGAATATACGATCTGCGAATTTCTGGCATTAAACCACGGACAGGTATTTTCGAAAGAACGGATTTTAGAGCATGTATTCGGATTTGACGGGGACAGCAACGGTTCCGCAATTACGGAGCATGTAAAAAATATCCGTGCAAAATTCCAGAAATTCGGGATCAACCCGATTGAAACGGTTTGGGGGATCGGCTATCGATGGAAATGAAAAAAAGAAGACAAAAAACACTGACCGGGCTGTTTTTGAAATTTGCGGCGTTATTCTGTCTGGATACGTTCGGAATCGGAATGTTCTGTCTGGTGCTTTTAGTATTAAGTCCCATGACAGGATTTACGCTGCCTGCCAATTATGCGGAGCTGCAACTGACGGACCATACGGAAGAAATTAAGGCTGCGGGGACAGATGTGGAAGCCCTGATTCCGGATGGATGCAGATACGGGATTTACGATGCGGCGGGGCAGTTTAAGACCGGAACTTTTTCGGCAGACGCGCAGAAAAGGGCATGGCAGGGGTATAAAAACGGCAGTAAGTATGCATCCATGGGAAAGTATTACCGCTATATTAAGCAGAACAGCGGCGATATCTGTATTGTAAAATACGATTTGCATATGAGGTATGCGTACGATAAATTAAACGGCATTGTTCCATCTCTGGAGATACTGACACCGGTGCTTGGCGTGGTGCTGTTTTTCCTGCACGCCACATTGTTGTCCGGCCATTTTGCAAAAAAATTAAAACGGGAGCTTAGGCAGCTACGCGAAGTTACGGAAAAAATTGGACAAAATGATCTGGAGTTTGAAACCGGATCATCGCAGATTAAGGAGATTGACGATGTGATGTCCTCACTTTCCAGCATGAAAGAAGCATTAAAAGATTCGCTGACCAGACAGTGGGACGCACAGCAGCAGAAAAAAGAGCAGCTTGCGGCACTGACACACGATATCAAGACACCGCTTACTGTCATCAAAGGAAATGCCGAGCTTTTGGCGGAGACGGATTTGTCTGCGGAAAACCGGGAGTGTACGGATGCTATTTTGGCGAATGTGGGCAGCATGGAGCAGTATTTGGAGCATATGCGGCAACTGCTGTATGGACGTGACCGCGCAGAGGAGACAGAAGTAGTCACCTGTGCGCGTTTGAAAGAGCAGTTCAAAGAAGCAGCCATGCAGATTGCGGCAGCGGAAAAAGTTCCGGTTGTTTTTCAGGAGGATTCCCTGTGTGGGAATGTATGCTGCAAGCCAGGACCGGTTGGCAGAGCGTGGAAAAATGTGGTCAGCAATGCGGTGGAACACACAGACCGGGCGCGCGGGATCGTGGTGCGCCTGCAGATGGAAGTGTATGAGGGGCAGGAGTATCTGACTGCAACCGTCCGCGATTTTGGAAAGGGTTTTTCGGAGCAGGATCTCATCTATGCAGATCAGGAATTTTACAGCGGGGATGCCAGCCGGCATGACCGGACGCATCAGGGGCTTGGTCTTGCGATCGCAAAAAAATTCTTAAAAGAGCAGGGGGGCATGCTTTGTTTTTACAACCACGCGGAGTCTGGAGCGGAAGTGGTGTGCCGGATCAAAACGGAAAAGACGTAATTTTCGCATTGTAAATAAACGCGCAATATGCTAATATGTAGAAAGTTTCATAAAAAAGATCGTTGGTGCCTGTCATATAAAGCCACTTTGCATGGGATATATGGGCTTGTATGCGCAGGGTAAAAGGGAAACAGGTGCAAATCCTGTACGAACTCGTCACTGTGATTAGGGAGTAACTGCAAGAAGCACATCGCATGAGAAATCCGCTGGCGCGGATGCGGTGTACGTAGGAAATGCAGCTTAGGCTGCATTTCAGGTGCCACTGATGCAACTGCATTGGGAAGGTGAAGCATGTTATGATGATCTATGAGCCAGGAAACCTGCCAATGATCTGGTACAGAAAGTTTTTACTTTCAGATCACGAGTCATTGATCGTACTGCATGTTACAGAAAACTGTGTGGGACAGCCGTCCACAGACAGTTCCTTTTTGCATGGGTTGATTGCTCCTTTCGGAATGTTCCGGGTGGGGCTTTTCTTTTGGCACTTTGGATGATGCGTGATCTTATGAGATGAAGCAACCCGTCAACCCAAAGAATACATCGCATGAGAAATCCGTCAGGGTGGATGTGGTGTATGCAGGAAATGCAGTCTATGCTGTATTTCAAAAAGGAGAGAATTATGAGAAAGAAAACACTTGCATTGTTTCTGACATGTGTACTGGCTGCAGGCATGCTTGCCGGATGCGGAAACAAAGACAGCAAAGACAACAATCAGGTAGAAAATTCGCAGGGTACAGAGTCTGCAAAAGACGATCAGGCAGCTGCAGATGAGGTAGCAGAATTAATTGATGCTATTTATGTTCAGGAAAGAACAGATAAAACCGATGAGCAGTGTGCTGCTGCAAAAGAAGCATGGGACAAGCTGACAGATGCACAGAAAGCACTTGTTTCAGGCGAGAATGCAGATCCGGATTATTTTGGCAGAGACACCGGGGATGCATCCAAGGATGATCCGTTAAATGAGGATAACATCGGGGAGAACGAAATTCTTGTGGTAAGTTTCGGAACTTCTTTCAACGACAGCCGTGTTGCAGATATCGGTGGTGTGGAGAAGGCCGTTCAGGAAGCAAATCCAGACTGGGCAGTCCGCAGAGCATTTACTGCACAGATTATTATCAATCATGTACAGGCCAGAGATGGTGAAAAGATTGATAACGTGGATCAGGCATTGCAGAGAGCTGTAGATAACGGTGTCAAGAATCTGGTGATCCAGCCGACACACCTGATGCATGGTGCAGAGTATGATGAGCTCGTTGGAGAACTGGACGCATACAAGGATAAATTTGATAAAGTTGTTGTTGCGGAACCTCTGCTTGGTGAAGTTGGTGACGATGCAACTGTAATCAATGATGACAAGAAGGCAGTTGCAGAAGATATCACAGCAGAAGCTGTAAAGACCGCAGGCTATGATTCCTTAGATGCTGCAAAAGAAGACGGTACAGCATTTGTATTTATGGGACATGGTACTTCCCATTCTGCAAAAGTAAGTTATAGCCAGATGGCTACACAGATGGAAAAACTCGGATATGACAACGTCTTTATCGGAACTGTAGAGGGTGAGCCGGAAGATACTTCCTGTGAGAATGTGATTCAGGCAGTGAAAGATGCCGGATACAAGAAAGTAATTCTTCGTCCGCTCATGGTGGTAGCCGGAGATCATGCAAACAATGATATGGCAGGAGACGATGACGATTCCTGGAAAAGCCAGTTTACTGCAAGCGGTAATTTTGACAGCATTGATACACAGATTGCCGGACTTGGTGAGATTGAAGCTGTTCAGAAACTTTATGTAGAGCACACAAAAAATGCAATTGAGTCACTTGGAAAAGTTTCCAAGTCTGCTTCTTCCAGCGCGGTATCCGCGCTGGAGGACGGCACTTATACAGCAAAGTTCAATACCGACAGTGGCATGTTTCATGTCAACGAGGCAGATAACGGATGTGGAACACTTACGGTGAAAAATGGAAAAATGACCATTCACATCCGTCTGGTGTCTAAGAAAATCATCAATCTGTTTGTTGGAACAGCAGCTGATGCAACAAAAGATGGTGCTAAACTGTTACAGCCAACCAACGATACCGTAAAGTACAGTGATGGAACCACAGAAGAAGTCTATGGATTTGATGTACCAGTAGAAGCACTCGACAAAGAGTTTGATCTGGCAATTCTCGGAACAAAGGGAACCTGGTATGACCATAAAGTAAGTGTATCGGACGCACAGAAAAATTAGTGGATAGAAAGTATGAAAAGTAAGAAATTAACCACAATTATGTTATCCTTTTGTATATGTCTGTCGATTCTGACCGGCTGCGGTTCTTCCCCAAAAAACGATCAGACACAGCAGAAGGCCACTGAAACACAGATGGCGGAAACAGAACAGGATACGTCGCTGGAGGACGGGGAGTATACCGCAAATGTAAAGCTCGAAGGCGGAAGCGGCAGAGCTTCTGTAGATTCCGATGCAAAAATAAAAGTGACAGACGGACAGGCATATGCAACGATTGTCTGGAGCAGTTCCCACTATGATTATATGCTGGTGGACGGACAGAAATATGAAAATGAAAACGAAGGGGGCAATTCCACGTTTACCTTCCCGATTGCGGGAGTGCCGTGCCAGATGGATGTCGTGGGAGATACCACGGCCATGAGTGTCCCACATGAAATTGACTATACATTGACATTTTCCTTTCCGGAAGATGTCAGTTTTGGGGATTTGAAACAAACCGGACGTCTGGAACTGGTCTATGCGGATCAGTTTCAGGTCGATATATATGGAAATTATAAATTGATAACGATCGTGGATAACGGTCGTTTTTTGCTTATTCCAAAGGGTGTGCCTGTACCGAAAGATCTGCCGGCGGATGTAATTGCATTGCAGCAGCCCTTAAATCATGTATATCTGGTATCGAGTGCCGTTATGGATCTGGTCTGTCAGGTGGATGGGCTTTCCCACGTCACATACACGGCATTGAAAGCAAATGACTGGTATGTCCAGAAAGCAAAAGAAGCCATGGAAGAGGGAACATTGGTTTATGCGGGGAAATACAGTGCCCCGGACTACGAACAGCTGTTGCAGGGCGGCTGTACATTTGCAATCGAAAATACGATGATTACACACAATCCGGAAGTAAAGGAAAAACTCGAAGAACTTGGCATCCGGGTGATGGTCGAGCGTTCCAGTTATGAAAAGCATCCGCTGGGACGGCTGGAATGGATCAAACTGTTTGGTATTCTGTTTGGAAAACAACAGCAGGCAGATGACTATTTTAATAAACAGGTAAAACGTGTGAAACCGATTATGGAAAAAAAGAGTACCGGGAAAAAGGTGGCTTTTTTTGCAGTTTCCTCGGACGGGACGATCACTGTGCGCAAGCCAAACGACTATGTCTCTGCGATGATCGGACTTGCAGGCGGTACCTATTCACTCGGAAATTATACGGATGAAGAAAAAAATGCACTTTCCACGATGAAAATGCAGATGGAAGATTTTTATTCTGCGGAGATTGATGCGGATGTGCTGATCTACAACGGAACCATTGAGGGGGAATTGACGTCCATCGATGAGCTGGTAAAGAAAAACAGCCTGTTTGCGGATTTTCAGGCTGTAAAAAGCGGACAGGTATATACAACGGGAAGCAATTTTTACCAGCAGTCTACCGGAACCTGTGATTTTATCGAGGATCTGAATCAGATTCTGACGGGAGAAGGGGATGGAACATACCGGTTTCTGAAGCAATTGCAGTGAGCCGGAGCGTACCGATGTACAAATAATAACAATTGTCGTAATGCATGAGGAGCAGAACATGAGATCACAAATAAAAGAAAAAAAGAATAATTCCGGGACAGAAACAAACAGAATGCTCCGCTATCTGGTTTCTTTTCTTGTGATCATAGGATTGCTGGTCGTTTTGTTTTTCTGGAATATCGGTGTTGGAAGTGTGGAAATGTCTTTTTTTGATTTTCTGGGCGTGCTGACAAAACATCAGCCGGATTCCACACTGTATCAGATTGTCTGGAAAATCCGTCTGCCCCGTATCATTGCTGCAGTTCTGCTCGGAGGGGCACTTTCCGTATCCGGTTTCCTGTTGCAGAGTTTTTTCCAGAATCCGATTGCAGGACCGTATGTGCTTGGGATTTCCTCCGGAGCCAAACTTGTCGTGGCACTGACCATGATCTTTCTTCTGGAAAAAGGGATTATGGTCAGTTCCCTTGGAATGGTGGTAGCTGCATTTGCCGGTTCACTGCTTGCCATGGGATTTGTCCTTCTGATTTCGTTTCGGGTATCGAATATGTCGCTTCTTGTAGTGTGCGGTATCCTGATTGGTTATATCTGTTCGGCGATTACGGATTTTTGTGTGACGTTTGCGGACGATTCCAATATTGTCAATCTTCACAACTGGTCAATGGGAAGTTTTTCCGGTATGAGCTGGGAGCACATTCGCATCATGGTCATAATTGTTGGAATCACGGTTGTGATTACCTTCGGGCTTGCAAAACCAATCAGTGCTTATCAGATGGGAGAATCTTATGCCAGAAATATGGGCGTAAACGTAAAAGCACTGCGCATTGCACTGATTTTACTGTCAAGTCTGCTGTCGGCATGTGTGACCGCGTTTGCCGGACCGATTTCGTTTGTCGGAATTGCGGTGCCGCATCTGATTAAACTGGCAACCCACACGGCAAAACCGATTATTCTAATTCCGGGATGTTTTCTCGGCGGCGCAGTGATTACGCTGTTCTGTGACGGGATTGCGCGGACCGTGTTTGCACCAACGGAGATCAGTATCAGTTCGGTGACTGCGGTATTTTTAGTGCCGGTGGTAATTGCGGCAATGTTGCGAAAGCAGCGGATGTGATGAATCGTGGAAGACAAATAATGTGCAGACAGAAAGCCAAAACGGATAAGGACGCAAAGGTAGGAAGAAAGTTACTATGAGCAGACACAAAAATGCAGATGGAAAATAATTGGAAAGTGATGAAAGAAGAAAACGGAAAACAACATAACGGACAGAATATGCTAAAGGAGCCAGGGCAGTTTCCTGCGCAAGATATACCAAACGATGACGAGCAGCTTACGATGCGTGATCTGACCGTAGGATACGACCGGATTCCCCTGATTAAAAATATCAATCTGGGTGTCCGGCCAGGGGAAATCCTCACACTGATCGGACCAAACGGCTCCGGAAAATCGACAATTTTAAAGACCATCACCAAACAGCTTAAAACCATTGGCGGCAGTGTTTTTCTGGGAAAAGAATCCATGAGGGAACTGACGGACAGTGAGATTTCCAGACATCTTTCGATGGTCATGACGGAGCGCATCCACACGGAACTGTTAAGCGGCAGGGATGTGGTGGCAACCGGGCGCTACCCGTACACGGGGAGGCTTGGTATCCTCTCACAACAGGACTGGAAAAAGGTGGACGAGGCGATTGCCCTGGTGCATGCCGGGGAAGTGCAGCAGCAGGATTTCCGGAGAATCAGTGATGGGCAGAGGCAGAGACTTATGCTGGCGCGGGCGATCTGTCAGGACACACAGGTTCTGATTCTTGATGAACCGACTTCCTATCTGGATATGGGATTTAAACTGGACATTCTTACAACCATCCGCATGCTGGCACGGAAGAAAAACCTGGCAGTTATCATGTCATTGCACGAACTGGATCTGGCACAGAAAGTTTCGGACACCATTGCGTGTGTGAAAGGGGATCGTATTGACCGGGTCGGGACACCGGAGGAAATCTTTTCCGGGAACTACGTGCAGCAGTTGTACGGTGTAAAGCCACAGCAGTTTGAACCGCAGACCGGACAGGTTTTTATGGAAAGACCGGAAGGAATTCCGGAGGTATTTGTGATTGGCGGTGGTGGAACAGGGCTTGCGGTTTACAACCGCCTGCAGCGGCAGAATATTCCGTTTGCAGCAGGCATTCTGCAGGAAAATGATGTGGAGTACGCAGCGGCATCTGCACTTGCCGCTTGTGTTTTTTCGGAAAAAGCATTCTTTCCGGTTTCGGAAGAAACCTTTTTGCGGGCAAAACAGATGCTCGATGACTGTGATGCCTGCATTTGCGCATTGACAGAATTTGGTCCTTATAATGAGAAAAACCGGCAGCTTTTTGAATATGCAAAAAAACTTGGCAAAGTATGTGCAGAGATATAATTATATAAAATGCCATTTTTGCCTGTGTGAAATCTTGGAGTGCGAACTGTATTTAGCTATATAATTTTGGGGCATATAAAAGTATATCACCTTCATTTCATGCTATTGCAGAACCTAGATGGGACATATGTAAAAAAGCAGGGGAGAAAGTCCCGCGAATCTAAAGAAGAGGGACATATAGAAAAAAGCAGAGGAAAAAGTCCCGCGAGTCCAAGGAAGAGGGACATATAAAGAAAAAGCAGAGGAAAAAGTCCCGTAAGTCTAAAGAAGAGGGACATATAGCGAAAAAGCAGGAGAAAAAGTCCCGTGTGTCCAAGAAAGAGGGACATAGCTCCGGAAAAATCTTCTATATATCCCAGACACCAGATGTTATGGGACATAATTGCTCACAAAATCTACATATGTCCCAAGAAGCAAAAGCCGTGGGACATAATCCCACAAAAAACCTGTATATGTCCTGCCCCCTCTTGATTCCTGCAAAAATGTGAGGTATAAAACAGAGGAAGGAGTTCATCCTTCCAAATAATTCAAAACAGAGCACGAAAAGGAGTGAATTAATATGGCAAGAAAAGATTTTGGAGCAAAACCATACACCTATCCACAGCCGGTATTTATTCTCGCAACATACAATGAGGACGGCACGGCGAATGCAATGAACGCAGCATGGGGCGGAATCAGTGAAGGAAACGAGATTTCTTTCTGCATCAGTGCCGGACATAAGACAACAAAGAATTTCCAGAGAACCGGGGCATTTACCGTAAGCATGGCAGATGCAAAGCATGTGGCAGCCTGTGATTATGTGGGAATCGAATCTGCAAACAATGTGGCAGGAAAACTGGACAAAGCAGGTTTTACCGTGACAAAGAGTGCAAATGTAGACGCTCCGATCATCAATGAACTGGCAGTCTGTGCAGAGTGCAAAGTAAAAAGTTATGATCCGGAAAGCTGCAGACTGGTAGCGGAGATTGTCAATGTCAGTGTGGATGAAGCTGCAATGACCGACGGAAAAGTAGATGTGGCAAAAGTACAGCCGATCACATTTGATCCGTTCAACAATGAGTATTATGTGCTGGGCGAAAAAGTGGGAAATGCTTTTTCAGATGGGAAAAATCTAAAATAATTCTAAACAAAATCTAAAAAAAACAGGACGTATCCTTGACGTTTTTTAAAAATCGAGGTATAGTACGCTACGCTTTGTGATATCGTTGCACCACAAAGCCAGCGTACTTTTTTATTAAAAAAACGAGGGGGAATCAGACGATGACTTTTTACCAGGAACTACAACTGAGTTCAGTTGGCTCAAAACAGCTGATCAAAAACACAACAGACAAAAAAGAAAAACGCAGACATATCCTGATCTATAATTTTAAAGTCTATCTTGTTATGGCATTCTGCGTCGCTGTGGTTACACTGTTTAGTAAAATATTCGGTGCAGATAACAGTGTACCGGGAGTGGTTGTGCTGCTGGCAGTACTTGTGCTCCGGCAGGCAGATTTCGGGGTGCGTACCAGTCATGGGCTGCTCTGTATTGCGGGAATTTTTGGAATTTTAATCGCAGGACCGAGAATTACCAATATGATGCATCCGGTTCCGGCATTTTTTGTGAATGTGGCATGTATTCTGATTCTCATGATTTTCGGATGCCACAATGTGATCATGTCAAACCAGTCTACGTTTGTCCTTGGATATCTGCTTTTGCAGGGGTATGATGTGAGTGGACATGCCTATGTGCTGCGTGTGATCAGTCTGCTGATTGGTATGGGAATCTGCATGGCTGTATTTTATAAGAATCAGAAAAACCGCCCATACCGCCGGACATTCCTGGATCTGTTCCGGGAATTTGATGTACGTTCCGCGCGGAACTGGTGGTATATTAAGCTGACACTGATTGTTTCTTCGGCACTGCTGATCGTGTCACTGCTCGGATGGCCGCGTGCCATGTGGGCGGGAATCGCCTGCATGTCTGTATGTCTTCCATTTCATGAGGACAGTGTGGAGCGTGCAAAACGCAGGGGACCGTTTAATATTGTGGGGTGCATGATCTTTCTTGTTTTGTATCATGTGTTACCGGAATCCATGTATCCGTATATCGGGATGATCGGTGGAATTGGTGTGGGTTATTCTGCAGGATATGCATGGCAGACCGTATTTAATACGTTTGGCGCACTGTCGATTGCATCGGGGTTATTCGGTGCAGGTACGGCAGTGACGCTGCGAATTATATTCAATGTGATGGGATCTGTATATACCGTCGTATGTGACAGATTTTTGGATTTCCTCAGAAAAAGAACGGAAATCCACCGGGTGAGTGAGATGGCATAAAATCAGTAGATCACCCGGTTCCGCCCACTCTCTTTGCCGAGATAAAGCTTGCGGTCGGCTTCCTGAATGACAGATTCCATGGTATGATTTCTGCCAAATTCTTCGACTCCGAATGTCATGGTTACATGAATCAGTTTGCGTTCGTATAATACAGGAGTGTGCCGGATATCATCCAGAAGGTCAGACATCAAAAGCTGAACCTCCTCCATATCCATGCCGGGAAATACAAACAGGAATTCTTCTCCGCCCCAGCGGCAGACTTCTCCTTTTTCGCCTATTACCGTGCAAAACAATCTGGAAAGTGTGCGGAGAACTTCATCCCCGGCATCATGCCCGTAAGTATCATTTACATGTTTGAAAAAGTCGATATCCCCCATGGCAACAGTCAGGGTCTGTAATTTATGCTGCGTGTATCTGGAAATACATGTTTCCAGACGCTTATACATCTGCCAACGGTTGAAAAGCCCGGTCAGGGGATCCGTGGATGCGATATGTTCCAGTTCCAGATTGTAACGTATAAGCTTGTGTTCCATCTGCTGGGAATTCTGGGTGAAAATAATCATAACGGTGATCAATTCTGCAAAAATAAACAAAGTGTCTATGGTCTGTATGCAGATACTGGCATCTGTGGAAAGCTGGATGACCGGCAGATGATACCGTGTATAGGAATACAAAAGCAGGCGGTAAGCACATGTGCAGATTCCAACAAAGATTTTAGTGCGTATGCGGTGGAAACTGACTGCAAAATTTAATACGAGAAGTACAAACAGGAAGTGCTGTACACCGCAGTCCCACCCAAATCTCTGTATAAATACAGTAATCCACAATAACGTCAGTAATTGTGAAAAAATGGAAGCAAAATGTGTATGGTTTAGATAGGTAATCCGGAAAGCAAATACATATAAAATGCCACAGATGAGCGTCAGCAGGGAGGAAGGAACATCCCGAAGAAAGCAGCAGACACAAAAAAGGACAAGAAAATAAACGCTGAGAATCAGTGCATACAGACGCAGGGTCACAGCAGTGGTTTTTGTCTCATTTGGATCTTGTACATCCTGAAATATAAATGCCCCTATTTTTTTATGAATCATATGTAATCCCCCAATAAACATATGCCGTTCCAAAACATCTATAAGAATTATATCACAGTATAAGAAAAAGAAAAGCGCATTTTTCACATACTATCCATACTTGAATTCATGGAAATTACATTGTATAATCAGTAGGGTTGAGGAATAAAATAACAAAGAACATATAGGAGGAATCTATTATGGTTACTTGGGACAACTTGGATACCCTTGCTTCTTTTCAGAACCTTTCAAAAACAGGTCGCGTAGATCTGAAAAAAGTAATGTCTGGCGAGAACGGGGCAGAGCGTGTGAAAAATTACAGTATTCCAATGGCAGAGGGATTGGTGTACAACTATGCTGCAAAGCAGGTAGATGATGATGTGCTGGCAGCTCTGGTAAAATTAGCAGAGGAAGCACAGCTTTCCGAAAAATTTGAGGAGCTTTACAACGGTGCAGTCATCAACACCGGAGAGAATCGTCTGGTTCTTCATCAGCTGACACGCGGACAGCTTGGAAAGGCTGTTGTGGCAGATGGTGTGGATAAGCGTAAATTCTATGTGGAACAGCAGCAGAGAATCGCTGATTTTGCCAATAAGGTGCACGCAGGGGAGATCACAAACGCTGCAGGTGAGAAATTCACAACAGTTGTCCAGATCGGTATCGGTGGAAGTGACCTGGGTCCTCGCGCTATGTATTTAGCACTTGAGAATTGGGCAAAGAAAAACAACACATTTAAGATGGAAGCAAAATTCATCAGTAATGTAGATCCGGATGATGCAGCCGCTGTATTGAATTCTGTAGATGTTGCCCATTCTATTTTCGTACTTGTTTCCAAATCAGGTACTACACTTGAGACACTGACCAATGAGTCTTTTGTTAAGGATGCATTAAAGAAAGCAGGCCTCGATGCTTCTAAGCATATGATCGCAGTTACCAGTGAGACTTCTCCGCTGGCAAAGAGTGATGATTATCTGGCAGCATTCTTTATGGATGATTATATCGGAGGACGTTATTCTTCTACATCTGCTGTCGGTGGAGCCGTATTATCACTGGCATTCGGCCCGGATGTATTTGCACAGTTTCTGGATGGTGCTGCAGCAGAGGATAAACTCTCCGCAGAAAAAGACGTATTGAAGAACCCTGAGATGCTGGATGCACTGATCGGTGTGTATGAGCGTAACGTACTGGGATATCCGAGCACCGCAGTGCTTCCATATTCACAGGCACTCAATCGTTTCCCGGCACATTTACAGCAGGTAGATATGGAGTCCAATGGTAAATCCGTAAACCGTTTTGGAGAGCCTGTAAATTACCCGACAGGTCCTGTCATTTTCGGTGAGCCTGGAACAAACGGACAGCATTCCTTCTATCAGTTACTGCATCAGGGAACCGATATCGTACCGCTGCAGTTTGTAGGTTTTAAGAACAATCAGCTTGGAACCGATGTTGATATTCAGGGAAGCACAAGCCAGCAGAAACTCTGTGCAAACGTTGCGGCACAGATCGTTGCATTTGCATGCGGTAAAGAGGATGATAACCGCAACAAGAACTTCGAAGGCGGACGTCCATCTTCTATTATTATCGGAGAGCAGGTTAATCCGAAGACACTCGGTGCATTGCTTGCACACTTTGAGAACAAGATCATGTTCCAGGGATTCTTATGGAATGTCAACAGCTTCGATCAGGAAGGTGTTCAGCTTGGTAAAGTTCTTGCAAAGCGCGTACTTGCACATGAGACAGACGGAGCACTGAAAGTATTCAGTGATCTGTTAAATATCTAATCGGATTTTTGTCTGAAGCAGGTCAAAGATATAAGACATATATAAATAAGAAAAAGGAGTATGGAAAACAACGGTGTTTTTCATACTCTTTTTTTTGTTCTTGAAAAAATATGGGATGATTGACAGGAAAGAAGCCATTAGAGTATCATAGGCTTAGCAATGGATCAGGGAGTAGAAAAACGTGACAACATTTGAAATGCTGCAGGAACTGCTTGCGCAAAATGAATTTGAACTTTTATTGCCGGAGGACCATACAGCAAATACAACAGAGCAGGATATCCGGTTGGTTTATCAAATGAATGATACCGTGGAGAGTTTTCTTGTTTTTCGGGAAGCAATCTTCACAGGCACATACAAAAAGGATTATGAAGGGAAACTGGATGCCTCTTATGACCGGGATCAGGACCGGTATGTGCTTGGGGTGCGGCAGGGAGACAGTGTTATTACCCTGTTTTATCAGAAGCTGGAGCTGGAAGTAAATCTATATAACTACGGAGAGATTGCACATTTCTGGGTTCCGCGGTATGAAAATCTGCGTCAGCTGGAATTTCGGATTGCAGTGCTGTGGGACAAGTATACCTATTTGGGGGAAAATTACTGCAGTGAGGGGGAAAAGCGCCTGGTCCATCTGGCGGATGTCCCGGCGCTTAATTTCTGCTCTTACTGTGCTGCACCGGAGCCGTATATGGTGCCACATGAGATGCCGAAAGGGTCTTTCCTGCAGGGCCTGGATGTGATGGAGCAGTTGGCGAAGCAGGCGAAAGACTGGCTGCTGGTTGGCTGGATTCGCTTTTATCGCAGACATCCGTCAACAATTGTAACCAGGTGGGTGGCACACGTCCTGCACCATAGCATTCATTTTGGCTTTGTGAAAACACTTACGGAAACGATCAAAAAGGAGACGGCCATCTATCCGCGACGCCTGTTCGGAAAAAGCGGAGAGGAACGGCTGGCACTGTGTCTGAAAAAAGCAAACGCACGGAAGGAAGAACTGGAAAAGACGGGCGCATATGTAGAAATTGTGCGGCAGGAGCCATTTACAATTGCAAAAGATCAGCTGGATTTAAAGGTGTATCTGCTGGTCAGCCGCCAGGGGATGGTAAACCAGAAGATTCAGGTGGAGGAAATAGAGTTGTAATATGGCGGTATTTTTGTGGCTTATTGTTATCTTTGCTAAAGGTATATCCACGACCAAAGCAGGTTAGGCCGAAACTTACCACTGCTATAAAGTCGACAATACTCATGGCTTAGCCCTCCTTTCCAGCGGATTTCTATGTAATCAGAGAGTAACAATAACGAATAAAAAGACAATCAGGTTAGAATTTGATTGAAAGACTTTTTCTAAAATGATAGTATAGATACATGGGAAACTAGAGAGCCGGGCGGCTTACCCTCTTTTTCGGAGGGGCTAACCCTCCAGACGAAAGAAAGGAGGGCGTTGCCAATGTATGTTACATATTCTGATTTGATTCAGATAGGGATATTCATTTGCGCTCTTGTTGGATTGTGTTACACGATTTTCAAGGGAAAACGAAAATAGCCGCCATTACTCGCAATAATGACGGCTGTTGTTAAAACAGATTTTTAATTATTGGGGTAAGCCGCTTCTCTAGCTTTCCCTTTTTCTATACATAGAATAACATATCTTTTGAATCTCTGCAAGGAAAAGTGTGAATCGATTCATAATTTGTTACTGTTCACTCAGCACCTGAACACCATGCTGTTCAGGTACACATTTTCCCCCTTTTTGTGAAATGAGTTGACTTCATCACACAGGTGTAATATATTGAAGAAAACGTATGATTTTCAGAGAGATTACAGAAAATAAAAAAGAGTAGAAAGACAAGATGAAATTATCAGAACAGATCAAAAAACAGGATGCAAAAGCATTTACACATAGTGGAAAATTTCATGCGGATGATGTATTTTCATCCGCATTATTGTTGTATCTGAATCCGCAGATTACAATCACAAGGGGAAACCGTGTGCCGGAAGGATATGACGGGATTGTATTTGATATTGGCAGAGGGCGGTATGACCATCACCAGAGAGACAGTCGTGTGCGTGAAAATGGAGTACCATATGCCGCCTTTGGTCTGCTCTGGGAAGAACTCGGAAGCGGAATCTTAGGGGAAACGTTAGCGCAGCGGTTTGATGAAGAATTTGTGCAGCCGCTGGATAACAATGATAATACCGGGGAAAAGAATGAGCTTGCATCATTGATTGGCAATTTTAATCCGGTATGGGATGCCCAAAACCAGAAGATATATGACAAAAGTAAGCTGACCGCTGGGCAGAAGGAGTGTGGACTGACCGGGGAATTCCTGCATGCTGTCCGGATAGCAGGGCTGATCCTCGAAAATAAGTTCGCACGTTATCGTGCAGACGCGCGCGCGGACGAGAAAATCGATCAGGTACTTGCCATGCAGGAGACACAGGGTGGGGATGCGCGTATTCTGGTGCTGCCGGAATTTGTTCCGTGTCAGAAGAGGCTGAAGGAGACGGATACAGCGTTTGTTATTTTCCCGTCAAATCGTGGCGGATATTGTATCCAGCCACAGAAGAAACCGGATTCCATGAATTACAAATGCAGTTTTCCAAAGCAATGGCTGGGGCTTGAAAATGAAGAACTGCAAGCGGCTACCGGGCTTGCCAGCGCAGGATTCTGTCACAAGGGCGGATTTCTTATGACGGTTGGAGACGAGGCGGATGCCATCAGGGCATGTGAGATCAGTCTGGAAGAATATGAGCAAAAGCCGGTGATTGTGTGTCTGTGGGATGCCGGAGAGGCACAGGAGACAAAAAATTGCGAGAGAGAAGAAACAGAGCAATTGCTCAGGCAGATTCCGGATATGACCGATGCACAGATCTGTCACATGACACTTCCGCTTCTTCCGGATCTGGAAGAACAGGGCGTGTATGCGGAAGTTGCAATGGAAAAAGAAGATTGGAAAACGTATATCAAAGATTTTGTAAAACAAATACTCGAGTATAAACCGGAAGCGGTTTATGTTACGGCAGATCTGTTTGCAGCCTATCCGGTGGTGCATGCACTCCGCAAAAAACACATGCCGGTACTGATGCGCGCAAAGAAGGAAGGAAAGACCCGCATCGTGCGGCTTCCTTCGGGATCGTAGACCAGAAAGAGAGGAAGAACAATGGACGAGTCAGGAAACCACAAACAGGCAGAACAGAGGGAGAGAATCCGGTGGATCGTATCGATTTTGATTCCCCTTTTGTGTGCACTTCTGTCATTTTGTGTGATTGCAAAATACACCTCATCTCCAACTATGAAGATAAATGCACACGCGATTCAGTCACTGGATGACAAAAAGACAACTGCATTGGAACTGACGGCAGCGGCAACAGCTGCTTCTGCCGCAATTACGCTTATTCCGGGAGATGCCGGTACTCCGATTGCGGATAAACTGGCCGATCTGAGTTCGTATTTTCTGATTGTGGTCTGTGCAATATATCTTGAAAAATATCTGGTTACCATTACGGGGCTGGCAGCATTTAAACTGTTGATTCCGATTGGATGTATTTTGTTGTCGCTTTGTTTTGGATTCAAAAAAGATCTGGGCAGAACCATTGCCTGTAAGCTGGTTTTGTTTGGGCTGGCTGTTTATCTGGTAGTTCCGGTAAGTGTCAGGGTTGCGGATCTGATTGATGCGACATATGGAGCTTCCATGGAAAATACCATTGCATCAGCAAAACAGGCAACGGATGAGATCAAAGGAGAGGCGGATACACAGAGTCAGGGGAGCAGCAGTTCCGATGACGGTGGGAAAAGTAGTTTCTGGTCGGGACTAGTGGACAAAGTTGAGAATACCGTGACCGGAGCAAAAGTAAATCTGGAAAATACACTGAACCGGTTTATAGAAGCGATTGCGGTAATGCTTGTGACTTCCTGTGTAATACCGATTCTTGTTCTGTTGTTTTTTGTCTGGCTTGTGAAACTGGTACTTGGGGTAAATATTACGTTGCCACAGATCGGAAAAAAGAAGAAAGAGGGAAAAAGAATATGAAATTACTGATGAAACAGCGTGTTTTTTCATGGACGGATACCTATGATGTCTATGATGAGGCGGGAAATAAAAAGTATTTTGTAAAAGCAGAATTGTTTCGGCTGGGGCACCAGATCCATGTATTTGATGTTTCCGGAAATGAAATTGGTATGATCAAGCAACGTCTGTTTACGCTTCTTCCTTCGTTTGATATTATAATCGGTGGACGTGAATTTGGAAATATTCAAAAGGAATTTACGTTTTTTAAACCGCGTTATGAAATTGATTATAACGGATGGCGTTGCGAGGGAGATTTCCTCGCCTGGGACTATGATGTGTATGCGGGCTGCAGTTCGGTCGTACATATTTCAAAGGAACTGTTCCACTGGGGAGATACCTATACGATTAATATTTTAAATTCCGAAGATGAGATTCCGGCATTGATGCTTGTCATTGCCATTGATGCAGCGAATTGTACACAGGGAAAATAAAAAAGTTGGAATAACGAATCGGTCGTTATTCCAGCTTTTTCATTTCTTTCATTTATTTGCAGGCTTTCGGAAGTGAAAATTTAGTTGCCTTGTTGAAGTTTTTGTATGTAACAGATGTCTTAATCTTGGAGTAGGACATATCGGAATCCGCTACAAGAGAACTAAGATACTCGTTCATGAAGTCTTTCATGTCGATCGTCTGTTTTACCGGATAATAGGTCTTCTTATCAATCCAGAGAGAGATGGTAATCGGAGAAAGAGAACTGTAATCAGAAGATGTTCCCTGTGTGTTATCTCCGTTAAGTCCAAGTTGTGCAAGAAGACCGGCAATATCTTCGCCCTTCAGCCGTGCCTGAATCTGTACGGTTGATTTTCCGTTGACGGTTACGCTGTTTTTGACAATTTTTAAATCCGAATACATATCTGTGGTCTGTACAGAACTGAGCATATCGGAGTAGTCAGACAAATCCAGTGTTGATTTTTCATAGGTTTTGTTATCCGTAGAGGTGTACTGCAACAGTTTGTTGCCTTTTTGTTTTGTGTAGGAGATTACTTTTATTTTTGTGTCCTTACCGTTGGAAGGGATTGTCATCGTCATAACGGTTTTGGTTTTCAGCGGACTGGCAAAAGCAATCGTTGTTGACGTGGTTTTGGTGGATGTGGTTTTTCCCTGAACCGACATGTCCATATCCATGTTCATTTTCATCTCATAGGATTTCAATTTTTCTGTGGCTTTCGCCATTTTGTTGATGTACTGCTTGGCAGAAAGGGTTGCTGCCGCTACAGGAGTAGTGCCGGCAAAAGCGCATACTGCCATAACTGCGGTAAGCACAGCTGCCAGAAATTGTTTCTTTAACTTTTTCATAAAATAAAACCTCCATATTTTTTATTGATATGGAGGTATCGTATCATCTAAAGATGTTTTTCGTCAATAAGACCTTTTTCCTACATTTGCTTTATTTGGAATCCATTCGTGTCACAATCATGTGAATGATATATGGAACAAGAATCACCGGAATGGCAAGGTAAGCCAGAAAACTGTAAGCTTTCTGGATCAGTGTCAGAAGCCCGAACTGTGCGATGCCAAAATCAATCAGACAGCAGATCAGTGCGATGATAATCTCACGGGAGGAGATGCGTTTTCTGGTGTTTATGTCCAGAGTTTCTGCTTTTGGTGTCCCGGCAGATACATCATTTTTGCCGGACAGGATCCGTTTTTTAAGTCCGTCGGATACACGTTTCACCATGGCGGCAACCATATTTACGGCGGTGGATACGGCACCGAGGATAATCAGAATGGAAATTAACGGTGTCATAAATCCTTTTCCAATGCCGTTTTGCACCATAAGCAGTGTCGGTACGCTGGTACCTGCCATATCCGGGCTTGTGGAAACGGTCATAATTCCAAGACAGACCATCGTCATCATCAGCGCGTTGATGATAAAGCCGAGCCCCATGCTTTTGACGGCATCGCCCGGTTTTTTGAATACTTTGGCATGCTGGACAAATACCGCAATGTTTGCCAGCTGGAACGTTCCGTAAAGGAATGCGGAGTAAAGTGCCTTCCCGAATGGTTGTGTGGATGTTGTCATCTGCTGTGCGGTTGCGCGGATGGCAGACCATCCGTGGATGATATTCGGAATGTATACAATCAGAAGCCCGGCAATGATGCAGATGGAAAGCACGGAGGCGACCCGGCGCACCAGATCGGTGCCGAAAATGGCAACGATAAAGATGAAAATGCCGATGATCAGTGTACACAGCAGATACGGAAGTCCTGTCAGTGTACTTAATGTTGCACCGCCGGTTGCAAAGGCAACCGCAGGAGCGACACACATGACGCAGATATAGAGCACTTCAAACAGGTTGGAAAAAACTGGGGCGAATTTTCCGTAAAATGCATTGTTGTACGAGCGGTAATCGTACACTTCGTGTTTCCTGGCAAAGCGCATGCCGTAGGCAAAAAAGATACCGTTATAGAGCATGGCAAGTGCAGGCATGATCAGACACCAGATGCCGAACCGTACATAGTAACTGTAAATCTGGGCACCGGAGGCAAATCCGCCGCCGAAATGCGTGGTGAACCAGACAAAGGCAACACCAAAGATGATGGAATAGGTGCCGGTGCCGGCAGAAGATTTTTTATTCATTTATCAGTCTGCCTCCCTCCCGTTCTTTCAGCTGATTCATTGCAAGGGCCAGCATTTCTTTTGTTACTTTGTATGGGTAATGTCTGATATCGGACATTTCCGGGATGCGGTCCATACTTTCCTCCCACTGTTCTTCCGTAATCTCAATCTGTTCCAGGGAGGTCGGAAGCTGCAGCTGTTGGTTTAAGGTATAAATTTTTTCAAATTCTTCGTACTGCTGGTCGACAAGCAGTGCAAACAGAACGCCGAATCCCACGACTTCTCCGTGCAGATGCTTTTCTTCAATGACCGGATAACTGGTCAGCGCATAAAAAATTGCATGCGCCAGTCCACTGTTATAATCCGGGGTGAAATCTTTCGTCAGGAAAATGGAGGCAATTCCGGTTGTCACGACGATGGCAAGGACAACCTGCTCCACATCGTAGGTACATAATCCTTTTTTATGATCCTCGAGTGCTTTGGCACCGTATTCCAGAAGCGGATTGCGGCACATGACACTTAATGCCACACCAAGGGAGGTGAAATGTTCCAGCTGTTCCCCACGGGAAGAGATGGTTGCTTCATAGTATTTGGCATAGGTATCGCCAATGCCCGCCCACATATACTGTGCAGGAGCTTTGGCAATAATTTCTGTGTCGATAAATGCGTGCATGGCAGGCCGTACAAAAAAGTTTGGTTTTAAGAATGTGCCGTCCTCGTTGTACATGATGGATACCGAAGTACAGGCTGCACAGTTGGAGGCGATGGTCGGGAACGTAAAGACCGGCTTATCGTCGGTGATACACAGACATTTTACGGTGTCTAGTGCTTTTCCACCGCCCACACCAAAGACCATATCGGCTTTGTGATAGACGGGAAGCTGCCGCAGTTTTTCCACGGTTTCGTAGGTACAGTCACTGCCATACAGTTCGACACCGATGATTTCTAAGTTTGTTTTTGCTACATAAGTGCGGATTTTTTCTTCCGCTGCTTTAAGTGCGCGTCTGCCACCGATCAGAAGCACGGTTTTTCCGTAGGATTCACAGACCGGTCCGATTTTATCGTAGATGTGATCACCGATGGAATAGCTTGGCAGATGCACTTCGTAATTTTCTAATTTCATAGGTTCTCCTTTATTTTCGATATATACACAGTTTATACCAATTGCCTGTTACTGTTCAATAAAAACTTTCAAAGTTTTGTTTCGCCCAAAATAAAAATGTAAAATGTACTTGACATGCAATGTAAAGTATACTATACTTCACAATGTAAAGCAAACTTGACAAAGATTTCCGTGAGGAGGGGAAGAATGAAAACAAGAATTCAGGATCTGCGCAAGGAGCTGGGAGTGACCCAGAGCGAGCTTGCAGATGCTGTGGATGTGACCAGACAGACGATCATATCCCTGGAGGGAGGCAGATACAAAGCCTCTTTAGTGCTGGCACATAAACTTGCACAGTTTTTTCACGTAACCATTGAAGAATTATTTATATTTGATCAGGAGGATGAAAACATATGAAGGGATTTTGTTTATTTTCAGGAAGTAAAGTGACAAACAATGAGGAATTCCGCAAGCAGCTGCAGGCGAAAAATAAATGCCTGCTGGGATTGATTCTGCTTGGCATAATCAGTGCGGCAGCCGCTTATTATATGGAATTTTCAGGAAAGATGAAAGTAGACGATTATATGCTGGGTGTATATTGTGGGATCGGTGTGGGGCTTATATGTTCTGGAATTGTTTTTTTGATCCGCAATAAGCGTCTGATGAAAGACGAAGAGAAATTAAAGGAAGCAAGACTGCAGGTAACGGACGAGAGAAATATTGAGATTGGGTCGCGTGCGTTAAGGATGGCAGCGTTTGTGCTTCTGATTGTAATGTATTTTGCCTTTCTTTTTGGAGGATTGTATGATCCGATGATCAGTAAGCTGATGTCGTGTATGATCTGTCTGTTTCTTATTGTCTATGCCATTGCATGGAGAGTACTGAACAAGCATATGTAGAAATGAGGATATATGAAAACAAAACGAAAGAAAATTCGTCCGGATTATTATGATGAATTCAGCTGCATTGCCGACCAGTGTCCGATTACCTGCTGTCAGGAGTGGAAGATTGCGGTGGATGCGGATACGAACCGCAGATGGAAGAAAGTCCTTCCGCCGGATACGATGCCGGGATGCGCTAAAAGCCAGTCGTTGGATCAGGTATCTGGAGATGTAAAAAATTGTGGGAAAAATCTCAGCACTTATACTTGTATGAAAGATGGAATCCGGGTTATCCGGCTGGACGAGGAGTATCGATGCCCATTTCTTGCCAAAGACAAACTGTGTCGTCTGGTTTTGTCGTATGGGGATTCGATTCTCTCGGAAACCTGCACGACATTTCCACGGGAAGTGCACCGGTTTGCAGATCATGAAGAAGATACATTGATGCCGGGGTGTCCGGCGGTGATTGATCTGTGGCGGCATAAAGAGATTACGTTTCCATCGGTCGTGCACAGCAATGCAGACATTTCAAGTGAAAACACGTGGACAAATGTGTCGGGACATACCATGTGTGTGGAAAAAGACGAAAAAAAAATGATGTTTCTGATCCGGGAACATATTCTGGCGTTACTGGGGGACCATACGGTTTCTATCGAGGAGGCTCTGCTGGAAAGTTTTTATATTCTGCTGGAGTTGTATAAAAATCAGTCCGTCACACCGGAACTGGTGGAAGAATATTTTTCTCCGGAAATACTGCTGCAACTGCGCACCGCAATCACACAGGCAAAGAGCACAATCTCTTCGCTGGAAACCTGGGAAGAATGCAATGAACTTCTGCAGGATCTGGCGGTCAATTACCGGAAAGAGGGACTGTATGAGAAGTTTTTGACACCTGTGATTACACAGGCAGAATATTATTCCCAAATTTTCGGAAGGCAGGGAATCCATGTGGGAGAAGATATGGATGCCACTAAAGGGGAAAATGAGGCAGGACAGCTTTGGAATCGGTGGAGACAGTTCCGGAATGCATTTGCATCGTATGAACTGTTGCTTCGTAATTTCCTCAGAAACGAAGTGTTTTCGGATCTGATTTTGCCGGAGAATTTTGAGACGGAACCGGAAGAGGCAGATAATCTGGAGCACATGGTGCTGCAGATGCAGTGGATTGCGATTGCGTATGCGGCAATCCGGCAGAGTCTGTTTTTGAAATGGTGTCTGGATGCAGATGGGATACCGGCAGAGGAGGCACTCGATTATGAGACGGTGCGGGAGTATATGGTGGTGATTTCTCGTATGACCGGGTATGAGGATGAGGATATCCGCGAGTATCTGGAGAATAGTTTTGCGGAACTTATATGGGATTGGGGATATTTTGCATTGATCATTTAAATTGCTGGTTAACTGTGTGGTCTGGGGCCTTTGGGGTTTGGCAGGAGGGACGGATTTGTGGGGGAGTTGGTTTGGGTATAAGGTTTCTCGATATGACGGAAGAAGGGGGACATTCTCTTTCTCCAGAAAAATTTACAAGTTAGCTCTGGCGTTGGTTTCAGGTACGTGGAGTAAAGTTTTTCAGTTTACGCAATTCACTATGGGTTGTGAGTGCCAGAGCAAGTTGCAAATTTGTTCTTCCGAAAGAAATGTCCCCCTTCTTCCTGTGGATTGGAAAACTATAAGTAAAAGAATGATGCCCGCAAATCCTGTCTGTGGAACAAACATAAAGGCACCAGAACTTGCAGTTAAGGGGACGCCTCAAAAGGAGCTACGAATCCCATGAACTGGAATAAACATAAAAATACCCTGTTAAATCACTTGATGATAAGGCCGGGTATCTATAGAGACTTTCCGGTATCTGAATGTTAAATTTTCAGCGTGTAGGTACCGCAATGGTATCTTTTACATGAATTTTATTGGGATAGATACCATGGCAGAAACTGTACTTTTGCCTGAAATGCCTTAAAATCAAGGATTTGTGGGAAGTGGAAAGTGATTTGTACCCCCTGTTGTACCCCTATTTTATACGGGTTCCTAGAAAGGCAAAATTTTGTTAATTGACTGCCCTCGATAAAAAAAGTCTCTTGACAGCAGTAACAGAAGTTATATATTAGTAATAACAGAGCTCACCACGCCTCTGACTTTCATGCGCAACCAAGTAAGACTTTTTTGTTTTCTAATCCAATCAAAATCTATCAAAAATCAAGAAAGAGGTTCCTAAAACAAGGAGTTTATTTTATAGATTTTGAAAAGGGGACATTTGGAAATAATTAGAAATACCCAGTAGGTGTTGATTTTTTCACTGAATTGAGTATACTAAAAGTAGGAACAGAAATGTTCTCGATGTAAGAGCATCGTTAAAAGTTGGGCTGCAGATGGAGCAGGATAACTTTCCATCTCATTAGATGTCTTAACTGGGCATCGAGCTTGGCAGCTTGGATAAAGCTGTAGTCCACGTGGGGGACTTAATGATTTCCACGTCGTTATGGGTATCTTAATTGGGTATCGAGGCTGACAACCAGCAGAAAACTCTTTTTCAAAAGAAATTTTTAGAGGAGTGTGGTTAAGTATCACACTCCTCTTTACATATGAGGGGTAAATGGCGACAAAAGCAGATAAGAAAAATGCAATTAGACAGGACATTATAGATTCAGCTGCAATATATAGTCAGAGTTTGGCCGGTAAAGCATTTCTATATGTATATGGGGAAGATTACTCTTTACTTTTCAATTGTTAAATATGATGATATGCCAATTGAGATGAAGTATTTGAATATAGTGCAGGCATTGGAAACTTATCATGCAAGATTTAAATATAATGATTTGAAAAAGTATAAGAAACATGTTTTACAATTGTTTAGATGTAAGACCATAGATGAAATTGATGAAAAACAAAGAAATGCATATTTTGATGTTACGCAGTCAGACGAAAATATTACATATATAATATTGAAAAGTAGATTAGTAGATTTGATGAATGATGATTTTAGGACTCCGATAACCCCAGTTTATACCAATGGTAAAATAATTGAATTATTGGTATACACAGAGGTGCTGTAAGGATGACGAATAAAATCCTTAGTAGTAACCCTTTCCATTTTACTACTAACAGGTAGTAACAACTTGCATGGTTCTGCCCTGATTTGACACAATCTGTAATTTCAGAGCAAACTACACGAAACCCGGAAACCCTCGAAAAACAGGGCATTCCGGGGCAAAACAAGGAGAAACAAAACTATGATAAAAGTACTTTTCATCTGCCACGGCACTCCAGTTTTATGATAATGCATACCTTCGCAGACTGGGGCAATACAGGGCAGAATATGGCGGAAAGCCTTGGAATTACTACGGTTTCGACTACTAAGGCACATGGACGGAATCGGGATAAAGGCAAAGGTGTGGGGAGAAATCCTTAGTAGTAAGGGACTACTTAGAGGGTGAATATGAATGATAAAAGTCACAATCCTTGGTAGGTGGACTACAAGGATTGTGGCTTGATAGTATCAATCTTTGCTGTTATCAAAAGAAGAACTTGACATTTTTAGGTAATATTGAAGAGGTGGATAAGGTATTCTTTTTAACTTGCCGAAATTTGTATCTTCGTTTAAATCTTTTCCTTCATTTTCTTTCCGACCATAAGATGAATAATCAATTTCAATATTAGCGGCCATCTTTTGTTTCCCCTGATTACTTAATATGGTAGGTGTTTCAAAATAACCAAACCAGCCACCGTGGCTATTATACATTCTTCGATCACGGGCTAAAATGCAGTCATAGACAGGAAAAATATCAAGGTTGATTATTGTTGGTGAAAAAAGATTCGGATTATCGGTTCTTTCTTTTAGGGCATATGAAATAACTAATAACATATCTTTTTCGGGAATAACATTTTTGAATGTTACCTTTTGCGTAAGCCTAGCAGAGGGCTCTCTTGGTGTAGGTGGTTTTTTCATTTCAATATTTGGGTTATCTACGAATAAGAGTTTTAGTTCGAGACGTTTGCCCGATGTATGAATATAATCAGGGTAACCTTCTCTATCTCCTAGAATTCCTTCATTTTTGGTTAATCCAACAGAATTAAACATATCCGAATCAGTTAATATGGATAATTGAGGAATACATGCATCCATAAGTGATCCTACGATGGTGCCGATTTGAGATGGCTCAAATGCTTTCAGTATTTCTTTAGGAATAGAAAGTACATTGAATTGAGCACCAATAAGCGGTGATAGATTTTGTTTCATTTCAGATATTTCTTCTGCAGAAATAACAGTTGCGTTTTGATGAATGATGAAATCTTCATATTCATCTTTGTGCATAAATCCCATAATAAGCTTATTCTCCTTTAGTGTATTTTGATGGTATAACATCTGAAAAGGATATATTTAATGTGTCTAACCATCTTAAAAATTCAATAACATCTAGTCTACGCTCACAACTTTCTATTTTAGATACAAATGATTGCGTTTTTCCCATTTTATTTGCTAAGTCAAGCTGCGTGATATTCTTGCTAGTTCGAATGATCCGTAAACGAGTTATGATTTCTATATAATCTTCATCATATATACTTTTCATATGGACACCTCCTAAAAATATTATAATATTCCAATGCAGAATATTCCAAATTAGAATAAAGATATATACAGAAGACGGCGGTCTTTACAAAAGGCGATGTATGTGATAAAGTTAATATTCAAAGGAAGGTGATTATTTGTGGCTACACGAAAAAGCAAAAAACTGGATACTTTTGAAGGCTTATATAAACGATTAGAAGAAGTTATTTTAGCAAATTCAGGTGAGAATGAATTTGAGGAAATTTTCAAGTTAGTAGTACTGAAATTGTGGAATGAACTGAATGACGAACCAGTAGAACTTACAATGGATAAAGCAAATCTAAAATTAAGAAAAATTGATTTATTGTGGGGAGGGGTCTTATCTGAACCAAGACTTTTATTATGTGAGGAGCATTATCAAATATGCGTATCAATATTAAAAACATTTTCATTGCTAAAAGACGGATATGAAGGTGTTGATGGTATTTTTGAATTTTTAATTTCAAAGGAGAAAAAGGGATCAAAAGGACAGTATTTTACGCCGAGATATATTGTTGATTTTTGTGCGAAAGTTATCAATCCAAAACCTGGAGAGACAATCCTAGATCCAGCAGCAGGATCTGGTGCGTTTTTATATCATGCGAAGCAAAACTGTGATGGTATTAATGCAAATGATTTGTGGGGATTTGATTTTGATATAGTAGCAACGAGAGTTGCGAAGCTGTTAATGTATGTATCGAAATTAGAAAAATCTCATATTTATAGAGTTAATAGTTTGATAAAAAATAATAAAGTGTCAGACGGAGAAAATATAACATCTATTGAGGATATTCTTAGAATAGAAAAACAAAAAGAACTATTCGATATAATAATGACGAATCCCCCTTTTGCAGGAGAGATTACAGAATCGGAGATTCTTGAAAGTTATTTTGTTTCTACTGGAAAAAATAGAATTGAAAGGGATATTTTATTTATAGAAAGATGTATTGAATTATTAAAACCTAATGGTAGAATGTCAATTGTTCTTCCGGACAATATATTTGGTAGTAGAGAAACAGAAGATTTGCGACGGTGGATAAATGAAAAATGTAGAATAATTGGTGTTGTTGGTATACCGCGAAATACCTTCATGCCACATACAGCAGTAAAAACAAGTATACTATTTTTACAAAAGCGTGAAAAAAAGAGCAAATGTGAAGAAAACATATTTTTTGCAATTAGTGAGAAACCAGGAAAAGATGGTAGAGGAAATATATTATATAAAGGAGATATTCACACATGGGCTGAAGTTGACCATGATTTAAATGATATTTTGCTTGAGTTTAATGACTTTAAGAATGCAGAAAAGATAGGATGGTGATTTTATGGCGATTTGTATTTTGAAATCAAATAAACAACTAGGTGTAAATTTTATTTTGACACCTGAAAGGTATAATCCTAGAAGGCGAATGAGTATAGATAATGAAGATACTATTTTGATGTCTGAAATTGTTGAAATAGTGAATGACATAATAACTAAAAAACAAGCACAGGGGAAATCTATTATTCAGATTAATACTTCAGATGCAATGGGAGGATATTTGAATATTAATTCTGAAGTGAATGATTCGATTAATAGTAATAAAAAAATATTGAGAAAGGGAGACGTTATTATATCGCGTCTTAGACCATATCTTAGGCAGGTAGCTTATGTTGATGAAGATAGGAAAGAAATTCTTGGCGCGTCAACAGAGTTTTTTGTAATTAGGGCAAGAAATAATGAATCAATAGCATATTTAGTTCCGTTTTTGCTTTCTCAACCAGCACAGTTGGTATTTGAAAATTCAGTTGAAGGAAGTCAGCATCCTCGATTTAAAGAAGAAGATGTTCTCAATTTAAAAATTCCAAAGAATATTTATGATGAAAGAGCGAATATATCTAAACGGGTTATAGAGGCAATTGAATCGTATAGATCATATGAACGCTCGATATTCAAAGAGATTAAGGAAATGAATAAAGCTATGTAAATGTCAAGATTCTTGCGCTTGTCTGAATTATGAAATATTGGATGCATAGGGGTATCAAAATCTCCGCGGTTCTTTTTTTGAAGACCGATGGCCCCCTTCGTTCGAATTTTCGCAGAATTAAACAGGGGGGGATACCCACCAAGGTCGGTTTATGTGAAAATATCCGCTGAATATCATCGCTAAAGCCGATTTTGTTTTGCCGGATAGTAACGAAATACGCAGAAAAAACGTGTAAAAAATAGTATAAAAATCACAGTTTTTCTGCGTACATTTTGGCAGAAATATAATCCGAATTGTCTTGCAATTCTGTACCATCAGAGTGATATATGTACTACCGAATAAAGAAAGGCGGGTACATATTATGAAGAATGAAATTAGATTTACATTGAAATCAAAGCAGAGACCGAAACTGGCACAGGAGATTGGAAACATACTTGGGACAGCACCGCATTATGAACGGGTACCAAGCTGTGCATACGATATTGCAGGATACCGACTGGATAAAGAGGGGGTATTGCATATCCCGGATGGAACTGAAAAAGAAATAGTGGAAGACCTGATTCGGCAGTTACGGGAACATGGGTTTCAGGACGATATGGAAATAACGGAAGAAGTGCCAGTGCAACAGGATAAGTTGACAATAGCGATTTCGAAAGAGAGCCTTACGGATACGGCATTGGAAAATTTACAGAAGATTATAGCAAATAAGCAGATGCTTTTTCAACGCGCATTTCGGACGGACAGCACAGAAATTGAAATTACAGATGAAAAAATAAACTTCACATGGTTTCCATACACAGTGGATGGAGATGTAATCGCAGCCTATACGTAATTTATCTCAAGTCTGTGTGATATGGCAAGAGATGCAAAAAGGGTATCATCAAAGCCGACCGAAACGGACAATGACAAATATGCTTTCCGCTGTTTTCTGCTCAGACTTCCGATGCAAAGCTGTTCCTTATAAAATTGCAACAGGAAGATGGAAAAAGCTACAGTTCCATTCATACCATCCGGGGAGTGTTGCGCCCGGCCTTTCAGA
>OMGP01000659.1_pt1 | contig 33717 bp, 31 predicted proteins | sample 1646091 | NCBI WGS metagenome assembly OMGP01 (sample SAMN05578580, study PRJEB25193) | human gut metagenome | biome: Human Microbiome; feature: human-associated habitat; material: feces | host: Homo sapiens | place: USA:Birmingham | reverse complement strand
GGCCTTATCATCAAGTGATTTAACAGGGTATTTTTATGCTTATTCCAGTTCATGGCATTCGTAGCTGCTTTTGAGGCGTCCCTTTAACTGCAGGTTCTGGTGCCTTTATGTTTGTTCCACAGACAGGATTTGCGGACATCATTCTTTTACTTATAGTTTTCCTATCTACAGGAAGAAGGGGGACATTTCTTTCGGAAGAACAAATTTACAACTGCGCCGTAGTTCCATCATGTAACGTTAATAGCATAAAAGTAAAACCTTTGTCAAATTAACCTGAAATCAACATCGGCGCTGACTTGTAAATTTTTCTGGAGAAAGAGAATGTCCCCCTTCTTCCGTCGCATCGAAAAAACTTATATTTAGAACAATCCACCGCAAATCCGTCCCTCTGAAAAACAAAAGATCCCAGACCACGCAGTTAAACAGCAATTTGTACTGGAAGAAAAACATGATTTTCCACATTTCCCTATTTACATAGTAGGGGAGTAGGCTTATAATCACACCGTAGAACTCACGGAATACGCTGCGGTCGTATTTCATGAAACGAGGTGGTAAAACGATATGATGATATCCGCAAAAAGCAGATATGCACTGCGTGTGATGGTCGATCTTGCGCAGCACAATTCCGAGGAATTCATTCCGGTCAAAGAAATTGCCACAAGGCAGGGCATTTCCCTGAAATATCTTGAAAGTATTATGACCATACTGACAAAAGGGAAGATGCTTGAGAGTGCCAGCGGAAAGGGTGGCGGTTACCGTCTGATCAAACAACCGTCGGAATATAAAGTAATTGAGATCCTTCAACTGATCGAAGGAAATTTAGCTCCGGTCGCGTGCCTGTGTGAAGGTGGGAAAAAGTGCGAGAGCACCGCAGAGTGTACCACACTTCCGTTCTGGCAGGGACTGGAAGCTGTGATCAATGATTACCTTGAGAAGCATACCCTTGAGGATATGATTTCACAGAAGACGCATTCCTGTGAAAGTTAAACAACATGTTTTATATGGAGGAAATACAAATGTCTGAAAAAAACTTATTAGAGATCAAAGATCTGCACGTAAACGTTGAAGATAAAGAAATATTACACGGAGTAAATTTAGAAGTCGGAAAAGACGAAGTGCATGTTCTGATGGGACCGAACGGAACCGGAAAATCCACCCTGGGCTATGCCATCACCGGGCATCCGAAATATGCCATCACATCCGGACAGATTTTCTTTGACGGAGAGGACATCACAGAGATGCCGGTGAATGAGCGTGCCAAAAAGGGAATCTTCCTCTCCTTCCAGAATCCGCTGGAAGTTCCGGGGGTGACATTGAGCGCATTTATCCGTAATGCACTCGAGCAGAAGACCGGAAAGCGTGTCCGTCTGTGGGATTTCAAGAAAAAACTGACCGAGACCATGAAACTTCTTTCCATGGACGAGTCCTATGCAGAGCGTGATTTAAATGTCGGCTTCTCCGGTGGTGAGAAGAAAAAAGCAGAGATTTTGCAGATGCTTATGTTAGAGCCAAAGCTTGCAATTCTTGACGAGACCGACTCCGGACTGGATGTGGATGCTGTCCGTACCGTATCCAAAGGAATCCAGCTTTACAAAGAAAAATGCAAGGGAAGCCTTCTGATTATCACCCACAGCACACGAATCTTAGAGTCGTTGCATGTGGATGTCACCCACGTTATGGATGAAGGAAAAGTCGTGAAAAACGGAGATGCTTCCTTAGTAGATGAGATCAACGAAAACGGTTTTGAGGAATTTGAACAGTAAGAAAGGTGCGTGCGAAATGAGAGAAAAGAGTCAGGTAGAAGATATCGACCGCAGCATCTATGATATCCGCGATGAGGAAAAAGATGCATACAGAATGAAAGAAGGTCTGACCCCACAGATCGTGGAGCAGCTTTCCAAAGAAAAGGGCGATCCGGCATGGATGCAGCAGTTCCGCCTGGAGTCCTTACAGATTTACAATGAGATGCCGGTTCCGGACTGGGGACCGTCAATTGAGGGACTGGACATGGATCACATTGCCACCTATGTCCGTCCACATTCCAAAATGCAGGCATCCTGGAAGGATGTGCCGGAAGACATCAAAGAGACATTTGAGCGTCTGGGAATCCCACAGGCCGAGCGGAAATCCTTAGCCGGCGTCGGTGCCCAGTACGATTCCGAGCTGGTATATCACAATGTCAAAGACGAGGTTGCCGCACAGGGTGTTGTCTACACCGATATGGAAAGTGCCTTAAAAGGAGAATATGCGGACATGGTACACAAGTATTTCATGAAACTTGTCACCCCGCATGACCATAAGTTTGCAGCACTGCACGGAGCCGTATGGTCCGGTGGTTCGTTCGTCTATGTGCCAAAGGGCGTGCACGTGTCCATTCCGCTGCAGTCTTATTTCCGGTTGAATGCCAAAGGAGCCGGTCAGTTTGAGCATACACTGATCATCGTGGACGAGGGCGCAAGCCTTCATTTCATCGAGGGATGTTCCGCTCCGAAATATAACGTAGCAAACCTGCATGCAGGCTGCGTGGAGCTGTTCGTCAAAAAAAATGCAAAGCTTCGTTATTCCACCATCGAGAACTGGTCCAAGAATATGTACAACCTGAATACCAAGCGTGCCTCCGTTGAGGAAGGCGGAACGATCGAGTGGGTTTCCGGATCGTTTGGCTCCCATGTGGGCTGCCTGTATCCGATGAGCGTTTTAAAGGGGGAGGGTGCCAAAATGGAATTCACCGGTGTCACATTCGCCGGACACGGACAGAATCTGGATACCGGTGCCAAAGTGGTACACGCAGCACCAAACACCAGCTCCTATATGAATACCCGTTCCATCAGCAAAGACGGCGGAATCAGTACCTTCCGAAGCAGCGTGGTTGTGGCAAAGGATGCCAAAGGATCAAAATCAGCAGTATCCTGTCAGTCCCTGATGCTTGATTCCGAGTCGCGTTCGGATACGATTCCGGCCATGGACATCCGTACCAAAGACGCAGCCGTGGGACATGAGGCAAAGATCGGAAGCATCAGCGACGATGCTGTCTTTTACCTGATGTCACGAGGCATGACGGAAGAAGATGCCCGGGCACTTTTAGTCAGCGGATTTGCAGACAACGTATCCAAGGAACTTCCGGTTGAGTACGCGGTTGAGATGAACAACCTGATCCGGCTGGAGATGAAGGGAAGCATAGGTTAGGAGGAGAACAATGACAGAAATGACAATCAATAAACTTCCATCGAAGACCTGGTATTGGTTACATGTCAACGAGACCAAGCTTCCGTGGGACAAAGAACATACAACAGAACTTCCGGAGGAAACCGTGACAGCGGGAAGCACCGAAGAGGTACGCTTTTCCATTACCGGAGAGGGAAGATACAGCAGCAAAAAGATCCATATCATAGCACCGGCCGGTAAGCAGGTGACCGTGTTTATGGATTATCAGACAGAGGAAAAACTTGCCGTAAGGACAAGCCTTTCGGTGGAAGAACATGCACGGGTGCGTCTGGTGCAGCTGCAGCACACAGCAGAAAATTCCCTTGTGTACAATCAGATTGAGGGAGAGTGTGAAAAAAACGCCCGTATCGAGCTGGTACAGATTTATCTCGGAAAAGGAGATATCTATTCCGATACGACCATCAACTTAAATGGCGATGCAAGCACCTTTAGGAGCGATATCGGCTATATCGGGCAGCACACACATATCATCGACATGAATGAAGTGGTCAATCACTATGGAAAACATACAGAGAGTGAGATCAACGTGGGCGGTGCCCTGCGCGACGGTGCAAAGAAGATCTTCCGTGGAACGATTGATTTTAAGACCGGCGCTTCCGATTCTGTCGGAAACGAGCTGGAAAATGTACTGATGCTTGGCGATGATGTGGAGAATAAAACCGTTCCGGTGATCTTATGCTCCGAGGAAAATGTCGTTGGTAATCACGGTGCAACGATTGGGGAACTTGATGAGGATACCATGTTTTATTTTGCCAGCCGCGGAATCGACAAAGAGCACGCGGAAAATATTATGGCAAGAGCAAACATTGACCGCCTGAAAGGAATCATCAAAGACGACAGTTTTGCCAGAATGATTGACGAAGAACTTGGGGAGGTGTAGCATGACCGATTATCGCAAGGACTTTCCACTGCTGTCAGAAATCGGGGAAAATACAGTCGATGGCAGGGAATGGATCTATATCGACAATGCGGCAACTTCCCAGCGTCCACAGTGTGTCATTGATGCAGAACGCGATTTTTACCTGAAACACAATGCAAATCCGCTGCGTGGAAATTATCCGCTGAGTGTGGAAGCAACCGAACTGTATGAAAATGCCAGAAAAGGCGTGCGTGATTTTATCGGAGCTAAATCCGCGCGTGAAATCATCTTTACCAGAAATACCACAGAGAGCATGAATCTTGTGGCATACAGCTATGGTTTAAACAATGTAAATGCCGGGGATGAAATCCTCGTTTCGATCATGGAACATCACAGCAATCTTCTGCCATGGCAGATGGTTGCGCGGCAGACAGGAGCGGTACTCCGGTTTATCGAATGCCGTCCGGACGGATCGGTGGATCTTGATCAGGTAAAAGAACAGATTACGGAAAAGACAAAAATCGTAGCAATCACACAGGTTTCTAACGTGCTCGGACGTGTGAACCCGGTCAAAGAGATCGCAGCCATGGCACATGAAAAAAATGCCATTATCGTGGTGGACGGGGCACAGAGCACCCCGCATATGCCAGTCAATGTGCAGGAGCTGGATGCAGACTTCTTTGCATTTTCCGGACATAAAATTTTCGGACCGATGGGAATTGGTGTGTTATATGGAAAGAAAAAACTGTTAAAGAAAATGCCTCCGTTTCTTTCCGGTGGCGAGATGATCGAATCCGTGACCCGCGAGAGCGCAAAATACGCAGAACTTCCGCATAAGTTCGAGGCGGGAACCGTAAATGCTGCCGGTGCCATAGCACTGCATGCTGCCATAAAATACGCACAGTCTGTTGGCTTTGACGTGATGCAGGAGCGGGAACTTGCCGTGACAAAGCGTGCGTTTGACGGATTGAAAGAACTTCCACATGTGCATGTACTTGGATCCGACCGGGCCGAAGAACACACCGGAATTCTTACATTTACAATTGATGACGTGCATCCACACGATGTGAGCGAGATTTTAATCGCCGATGGCATCTGTGTGCGTGCCGGACATCACTGTGCGCAGCCGCTGCTTAATTATCTGGGCATCAGCTCTGCCACCAGGGCAAGCTTTATGTTTTACAATACCGAAGAAGAAGCCGACAAATTTGTAGCAGGCATCGCAAATATAAGGGAGCGAATGGGATATGGAAAATAGAAGTTTTTATAATGAAATCTTAACCGAGCACAACGTGCGCCCGGAGTTTAAACATGATCTGCCGGATGCGGATATTGTGCTTGAGGGTGTCAACCCGAGCTGTGGGGATGATATTTTCCTGAAATTAAAGACGGATGGCGACACGATTACCGATGGTGCATTTGTCGGGGACGGATGCGCGATTTCCCAGGCTTCCGCAGATATCATGCTTGGCATGATTGTCGGAAAGAAAAAAGAAGAGGCCCTGCAGATGGGGAAAATCTTTATGAAAATGATCAAAGGCGATGCCAGCGAGGAGGAGATTGATTCTCTTGAGGAGGCATCGGCACTCCGCGATATCGCCCATATGCCGGCGCGTGTGAAGTGTGCAGTCCTTGGCTGGAGAACTTTAAAAGAGGCTTTGCTCGGTGAGGATGCGGACGATGATGACGATGAAGATGACGAGTAATAAAGTCGGAGGGTTTTTCATACACATATAGATAAAAATACACGACGCTTCTTATATGATATGTTACGAATTTTGTGCAGTTTCTGGCTCTGTTAAAATTTTGGAGTCTTAATTGTGGCAAAGCGGAGTAAAATATAAGGAGTGTCGTGTATTTTTTTAGGGGTATAAAATAATATCGTAAAAAGTAGTTGACAGCGTTTGGGAAAGGGTGTATATTCATAACAACAGATAATTCCTACTAAAGAAGTATGAAAATAAGGGATTGAATCAGAGAGAGTAAATTGGAGGATAATAAAATGGCAAATATTTATGAAGGAACATTGGAACTGATCGGACACACACCACTGGTAGAGTTTAAACACATCGAGAAGAAGTTTGGCCTTGAGGCAAGACTTCTTGCAAAGCTGGAGTACTTTAACCCGGCAGGATCTGTTAAGGACCGTATTGCAAAAGAGATGATTGAGCAGGCAGAGAAGGACGGAAAATTAAAACCGGGCTCCACCATTATCGAGCCGACATCCGGAAATACAGGTATCGGACTTGCGGCAATCGCAGCAGCAAAGGGATACCGCCTGATCATCGTTCTTCCGGAGACCATGAGTATTGAGCGTCGCAACATCATCAAGGCATATGGTGCAGAGCTTGTTCTTTCCGATGGAAGCAAGGGTATGAAGGGAGCCATCGCAAAGGCAGAGGAACTTCACAAAGAGATCGCAGACAGCTTCATTCCGGAGCAGTTTGAGAACCCTGCAAACCCTGCAGCACACAAGAAGACAACCGGACCGGAGATCTGGGAAGATACCGACGGAAAAGTGGATGCATTCGTAGCCGGTGTCGGTACAGGCGGAACTATCACAGGTGTTGGTGAGTATTTAAAATCCCAGAACCCGGATGTAAAGATCGTTGCCGTAGAGCCTGAGACATCTGCAGTATTGTCTACCGGAAAGGCAGGTCCGCATAAGATTCAGGGTATCGGAGCCGGATTTATTCCAAACACACTCGATACCAAGGTTTATGATGAAGTAATCCCGGTTTCCAATGAAGACTCTTTCGAGTATTCCAAATATATTGCAAAAGAGGAAGGTGTGCTGGTAGGTATTTCTTCCGGAGCGGCATTAAAGGCAGCCATCGAAGTGGCAAAAAGACCGGAGTTTAAGGGAAAGACTGTAGTTGCCCTTCTTCCGGACAGCGGAGACCGTTATTACTCTACGGATCTGTTCAAGGATTAAGATAAAGTTCGGAAAAAGTTCAGACTTTATTTATTTCGTTTTGCGGATGAATCCATTATAATATAGGCATGTGGAAACCAGAAAGGAAAGTCCATGTGCGGAGAGCTTCATGGAAATTTATTTCCGTGAAGCTCTTTTTATTTAAAACAATTGGGAAAGTTTGTGCTCCGGCGGACTCCCGTATGGTGGCTCCGGCTGCGGCCTCTCCGATACGCACGAATTAGACAGAATCTTAGAATTTGCGAAAGTGATTGCGTGGCTCTAATTTTGTGTCCGGGCAATGTTTCGACAGCGGCGCGGTTTGTGTCCGTCTGCCAAGGATGCGCTCAGAATTTCTAGTCTGCCTAAGCGGAGCACTTCAAAAATTTTATGGCGCCCGCTCCCGGTTATGTCTCCCTACGGACTTTTTTGAATGACCTTAAATAAATGTGGTCGCAAACACGACCCGCGGGCACAGTATTTTGAAGCACTCCGCTAAGGCAGACACGAAATCCTTCGGACGCGTCCTTGGCAGACGGACACAAACCGCGCCGCTGTCGAAACTTGAACGAACACAAATCATCAAAGGAGTCACGCAGTCACTTTCTGCAAATTCTTGATTCTGGATATTGAGTGCGTATCGGAGAGGCCGCAGCCGGAGCCACCACACGGGAGTCCGCCGGAACTAAGGATTTCACAATTATTTATATAGAAAATTACAGGAGAAAAAGAGGAAATAGATATGAACGAATTAAGTAAAGTAGTAAATGCGCAGCTGCAGCAGGCAGCGGAAAACCTTGTCCGTAACCGTCTGATGTCTGATGAATTTTTGGATTTTGTGCAGGAAAATACAAAACCGCTGGATACAATGATGGCATATTACAAGTGCGCAATCATGGAAGTAGAAACGAAGTTTAAAGTGTTAAACGAACAATTTTCGCTGGAATATGACCGTAATCCGATCGAGTCCATCAAGACACGTGTGAAATCGCTGGACGGAATCGTGCGCAAAGTGCGCCGGAAAAATATTCCGTTGACGCTTTCGGCGATTGAACAGAACATCAATGATATAGCAGGAATCCGGGTTGTGTGTTCTTTCCCGGAAGATATCTATCTGCTGGCGGACTGCTTGCTTCAGCAGGATGATATCCGTCTGATCGAACAGAAAGATTACATCAAGCATCCGAAGGAAAACGGATACCGTAGCCTGCATCTGATCGTTGCAGTACCGATTTTTTTACAGAATGAGAAACGGGAAATGAAAGTTGAAGTACAGCTTCGCACCATTGCCATGGATTTCTGGGCGAGTCTGGAGCACAAAGTGCGGTACAAAAAGAATGTTCCGGCAGATGAAACCGAGCGTCTGGCACAGGAACTGAGCGAATGTGCACAGATCAGTGCAGATCTGGACCAGCGGATGCAGAATATCCGTACCCGCCTGGCAGATGCGGAATTACAGCATCCACAGAAACAAAAGAAAGATGAACAGATCCTTCTGGATGTGCTGGGACTGTAATGCCGCTGGTGCTCACAGGTAAGCATGAGAACAGTAACCGGTAACTTCTTTATGCACTGTGCTCCCATGGACGTACTTTCAGATGGACACCGCGGCTGTCAGCGATGCGCTGACACGCCTTAATGTCTTCTTCCGGAAGAATATCCACGATCGACAGCTGCGTGTGTGGGATAAGTTTTCCACATTCCTCTGCAAAATCAAGCATTGCCTCATAAGCATGAGGGAAGGATGGACGGGTTACTTTTTCGTACTTTTCTGCAGTTGCCTCATTCAAGCTGATGGAGATGCTGTCTACGACCTCTGCTAATTCCGGCACAATGTCACGTTTATAATACAGGTTTCCCAGACCATTGGAATTGACACGGATCGGGAGACCTGTTTTTTCTTTGACATATCTGGCACTGGCGATCAGATTCTCCAGTGCACAGGTCGGTTCCCCATAGCCACAGAAAACAAATTCTTTGTAGCCGGTGAAATCAAAGGCATCAATTGCGGCAATAATCTCACTTAAAGAAGGCTCTGCTTTGTGCCAGAGGGTATCCGCATCACCCACACCATCAAACTGTTTACGGATACAGAACGTACAGTTGCAGTCACATTTATTTGTGATATTTGCATATACCTGATCATTGTACACATATAAAATTTTTGCCATAACAATTCCTTCTTTCTATCGTATGGATTCATCAATTGCGAAATTCTTTTCCGGGTTTTTCGTTTTTACACGTTTGAATCTGCAATCAGGTCAATAAGAAATTTCTCGAAATTAACGCCATCGCGTCCCGGCGTATTTTCTTTCATGGTATCCCCGATACTGTGGGATAAAAATTTCCCGGCAAGCAGAATCGCATCTTCCGTGCATATGCCCTTTGTGCGGCAGCCACACAATACAGAGGCAAACAGATCCCCGGTTCCGGAAAAACTCCGGTCAAAAAACGGCGATTCGTGCCGGTAAATTCCATTTGCAGTGGCAACAATATTATAAATGACGGGATGTTTCTCATCACGGCATTTGACACCGGTGATCACGACATCCTGTGGGTGTGAGGCTTTTTTTTGCAGCCGCAGTGCCACATCTTCTGCCAGCTTCAGCAGATCCGTGTTCGTCCGGCAGTGAAGTAAGGCATTTTCCGGGATGTCTGCCAGCAGACAGGCTTCCGTCAGATTCGGCGTGATCACGTCTGCTTCAAGCGTCAGTTCTTTCATTCCATTTAACAGCCCCGGAGTAAAAAACGGATAAGCATTTCCGTCATCCCCCATAACAGGGTCAACCAGAAGAAGCGTATGTTCTTCCCGGAATTGGCGGATGAAATCAAGCACCTGCGAAATCTGTTCCGCTCCGGTCAGAAATCCGCTGTAGATGGCATCAAAATGCGCGTTATTTTTCCCCCAGGCATCGATATAGTCCGGTAACATGGCGGTCAGATCGGTACAGTGATAACAGGGATAACCGGTCTGGCCGGTCAGTACGGCTGTCGCAACCGGACAACACTGCACGCCCAGCGCGGATAATACCGGAATCGCTGCCGTGAGCGAACACTTTCCGAAACCGGACAGATCATGGATAACAGCTGCTTTTTTCATGGAAAACCTCCGAATTGGTGAAAATAGTTCTTTGTATCCTAGTATAGTGCGATCTATCGGTGTGTATATATCCAAAATGGGAAAAAAATATAAATCCAGTCTGCAAAAAATCATAGACAACCATTTGTGTTTTGATAAAAATAACGGAAAAAGCAAGGTTTTGCTGGACAAATATAGTAAAAAGTAATAAAATTATAAGCATATAGGGGTAGTGTTTATACGAAAATCATAATAAGGAGTGCGTTTATGGAACTGATTTACACAAATGATTTATGCACCGGATGCAACAAATGCGTGCGGGGCTGTCCTGTACTTACGGCAAATATTGCAACGCAGGAAGGTTATGTAACGGTAGACCCGGACAAATGTATTGCATGTGGGGAATGCTTTGATGTCTGCCCACATGAAGCGAGAGACTATTATGATGATACGGACCGCTTCTTTGAAGACCTTGCATCGGGAAAGAAAATTTCCGTGATACTGGCACCGGCATTTCTGGCAAATTATCCCAAAGAATACCAGCGTGTGCTGGGATATTTAAAGAGTAAGGGAGTCAACCATATCTGCAGTGTATCGTTCGGTGCGGATATCACAACCTGGGGATATCTGAAATACATTACGGAACACAAATTTTTCGGGGGCATTTCCCAGCCGTGTCCGGCAGTAGTCACCTATGTGGAAAAATATATACCGGAGCTGATTCCACGTCTGATGCCGGTACACAGTCCGATGATGTGTACTGCTATTTATATGAAAAAATACATGCAGGTCACAGATGAAATTGCTTTCATCAGCCCGTGTATTGCCAAAAAATTAGAGATTACCGATCCCAATTGCGGCGGATATGTTTCTTATAATGTAACTTTTGAAAAGATGATGAAGTATATCGGAAACGATTATGAAGGGTGTGAACCATATACCGATGAACTGGAATACGGACTGGGTTCTTTGTATCCGATGCCTGGTGGACTGCGGGAAAATGTAGAACATTTTCTTGGAAAAGAACAGGTAGTGCGTCAGGTAGAGGGCGAGCATGAGGCATATGAATATCTGCGTTCCTATGCAAAACGTATTCAGCAGAATAAAGAACTTCCGTTTATGGTAGATATCTTAAATTGTGCGAAGGGCTGTCTCTACGGAACTGCCACAGATCCTAAACGGGGAACGGATGATGTCATGCTGACAATCGCAAAATTGCGGAACAGCAAAACCAGTGCAAAACAGGAGAAGGCACACTTTGGCAGGAAGAGCAAAAGCAGGAGTCCGTGGGCAGATACACTGACACCGGAGGAACGTCTGAAAAACTTCATGGACGCTTTCGGGAAGCTGGACATCAACGATTTTATGCGCAGCTACACCAATCGCGCAGTACATATTGAGGAACCGTCCGAACAGGAGAAGAACCGCCTGTTTACAGAAATGAAAAAAGATACCTACGAGGAACAGCACAGGGACTGCGAATCCTGTGGATATTCAAGCTGCACCAACATGGTACGTGCCATCCACAATGGAGTCAACGTAAAAGAAAACTGTGTGCACTATGTGCGGGGCATGGCAGAGGAAGAGACAAAAAAGATTGCAGAACTTCGCGATCAGGAGCGGACGGAACAGGAAATCCGCCAGCAGAAGATTACAGATATCACAGACCGGTTTATTACCCTGAGTGATAACATTGCAGAACTGAATACGGCAAACGAGGAATCTGCAAATGAAGCAACCAATCTGGCACAGTATATTCAGGATATTTCCCGCCTGTGCGACGAACTGAATGAGTCCATCCGTATTATGTCGGATTTCATCAGTGTATATAAAAAGAGCAATGAAGATATTTCTGCCATTGCAGGGCAGACAAATCTGCTTTCGCTCAATGCCTCCATTGAGGCAGCGCGTGCCGGTGAGAACGGAAGAGGCTTTGCAGTGGTAGCGGAGGAAATCCGTACACTGTCTGATTCCACGAAAGATCTTCTGACACAGAACGACCAGAAAGCCGAGGCAATTCTTCCAAAGATTACACAGAGCATGGATTCGATCAAAGATCTGGTAGAAAGCATGAATACCATGACGCAGAAAGTGTCAACGATTGCCGCAAACACGGAAGAAATTTCTTCCCAGACGACCTATGTACAGAATATGACAGAAGAAATGCGGGATGAGGTGAAAGAACTGTAGATGAAAAAGGATGCGTATTACACATCCGGACAATTTGCAAAAAAAGCACATGTGACACTTCGCGCGATCCGGTATTATGATAAACAGAATATTTTAAAGCCAAGTGCACGGACTGCCGCAGGAGCGCGGCTGTATACGGATGCAGATCTGGCAAAACTCCAGCAGATCCTTTTATTAAAATATCTGGGATTTTCGCTGGAAGATATCCGGGAGATGACACTTGCTGCGGCAGATCAGCAGTATCTTCTTGAATCCATGCGGATACAGAAGAAGCTGCTGCGGCAGAAAATGGACGAAATGCAGGCGATGGATGAGGCAATTGACCGCACCATAGAAGCCATCCAGACGGAACAGGCGATTGACTGGAACAGTATGCTGGATCTGATCCATCTGACGGCAGTGGAACGAAGCCTGAAAAACCAGTACCAGAATGCGGCAAATATTTCCGCCCGGATTCGCCTGCACAGGGAGTATTCCGTCAATCCGCAGGGGTGGTTTCCGTGGATTATGCAGCAGTGTAATCTGCAGCCGGGGATGCGGATTCTGGAGCTCGGCTGTGGAAATGGAGCACTCTGGACCGAAAACAGGGAACAACTGCCTGCGGATCTTTGGGTCGTTCTCTCGGACAAATCGGAAGGAATGCTAAAGGATGCACAGCGTGCACTGGGAGAGGACAGCCGCTTTTCCTATAAAAAATTTGACTGCGAAGAAATTCCTTATGAGGAGGGAATGTTTGATGTTGTGATCGCAGATCATGTGCTGTTTTACTGTGAAAATATCCCACAGGTGCTTGCAGAATGCAGGAGAGTCTTAAAAGATGAGGGACGTTTTTTGTGCAGTACTTATGGGAAGCAGCATATGTGGGAAATTACCGATCTGGTGCAGAAGTTTCATAAAGAAATCGTTTTATCAGCGGAGGTGCTGTATGAGCGGTTCGGGCTTGAAAACGGAGAAAATCTGTTAGCACCGTATTTTCCGGAAATTCAGATGCGAAGATACGAGGATGCGATTGAAATAGCGGAAGCAGAACCGCTGATTTCCTATATTCTTTCCTGTCACGGAAACCAGAACCAGCTGCTTTTGAACCAGTACAAAGAGTTCCGGGAATTTGTTTCTGCCCGTGTGGCAGATGGATTTCATATCACAAAAGATGCAGGGATCTTCCTGTGCAGAAAATAGTTTGAAAATCTATAAAAAAGACTTGAAGGTGACCTAGCGTCACCTTTTATAATGCAATCAAATAGAAAAATTGGAAACTCACACAGGAGGAAAAGTACATGACTATTATTGTAACGGGTGGTGCCGGTTTCATCGGCAGCAACTTTATCTTCTATATGTTAAAAGAACATCCACAGGATCGCATCGTATGTCTGGATTCCCTGACCTATGCGGGCAATTTGTCCACGCTCGCACCGGTGATGGATCAGCCGAATTTTCGTTTCGTAAAACTCGATATCTGCGACCGTCCGGGAGTATATACCCTTTTTGAGGAAGAAAAACCGGATGTGATCGTCAATTTTGCAGCGGAGTCCCATGTGGACCGCTCCATTGAGAATCCGGAAGTCTTTTTGCAGACCAATATTATCGGTACTTCCGTGCTGATGGACGCATGCAGGAAGTATGGTATTTCACGGTATCATCAGGTATCCACGGATGAGGTGTACGGAGATCTGCCGCTGGACCGTCCGGATCTGTTCTTCCATGAAGATACGCCGATCCACACCTCCAGTCCGTACAGCACTTCCAAGGCATCTGCGGATCTGCTTGTTATGGCATATCACAGAACGTACGACCTGCCGGTGACGATCAGCCGCTGTTCCAACAACTACGGCCCGTATCAGTTTCCGGAAAAACTCATTCCGCTTATGATCGCAAATGCGCTGGCAGATAAGCCGCTTCCGGTATACGGAGAGGGACTCAATGTGCGCGACTGGCTGTATGTCGAGGATCACTGTAAGGCGATTGATCTGATCCTGCGCAACGGAACCGTCGGAGAAGTCTACAACATCGGCGGACACAACGAGATGAAAAATATCGATATCGTAAAACTCATCTGTGAATATCTCGGCAAGCCGGAGAGCCTGATCGAGCACGTACAGGATCGCAAGGGACATGACATGCGCTATGCCATCGATCCGACCAAGATTCACAACGAGCTGGGCTGGCTGCCGGAGACGATGTTTAAAGATGGTATCCGCATGACCATCCAATGGTATCTGGACAATAAGGAATGGTGGGAGAACATCGTAAACGGGGAATACCAGAATTATTACAAAGAAATGTACGGAAAGAAAGGCTTATAAATATGAAAGTATTCGTGACAGGCGTTGCCGGACAGCTGGGACATGATGTGGTAAACGAACTGACAAAGCGCGGACATCAGGCAGTCGGTTCGGATATTGCACCGACACTGGAATCCTGTGCATCGTATGTGCCGCTGGACATCACCGATGCGGCAGCAGTGGAACAGACAATCATGCAAGTACAGCCGGATGCCATCGTGCACTGTGCGGCATGGACCGCTGTGGATGCAGCAGAGGACGAAGAAAATCAGGCAAAAGTCAGAGCCATCAACGTAGATGGAACGAAACATATTGCGGAAGCGGCAAAAAAAGTAGATGCCAAAATGTTCTATATCAGCACAGACTATGTGTTTGACGGACAGGGCGAGACTCCGTGGGAGCCGGACTGCAAAGCATACGCACCGCTTAACGTATACGGACAGACGAAACTTGACGGGGAACTGGCAGTAGCACAGACACTCGGGAAGTATTTCATCGTGCGTATCGCATGGGTGTTTGGATTAAACGGAAAAAATTTTATTAAGACCATGTTAAAAGTGGCAAAAAATCACCCGCAGGTGCGCGTGGTAAATGACCAGATCGGCACACCGACCTATACTTACGATCTGGCAAGACTGCTTGTTGACATGATGGAAACCGAAAAATATGGTTATTACCACGTAACAAACGAGGGTGGTTACATATCCTGGTACGATTTCACAAAAGAAATTTACCGGCAGGCAGGGATTTCTACCGAAGTGCAGCCCGTGACAACCGCGGAATACGGTCTGTCAAAGGCAGCGCGTCCGTTCAACAGCAGACTGGAAAAAAAGAAACTGAAAGAAAATGGATTTACACCGCTTCCGACCTGGCAGGACGCGCTGGGGCGGTATCTGCAGGAATTGAAACGACAGGGGGAACTTTAGGATGAAGGGAATTATATTGGCAGGCGGCGCAGGGACACGGCTGTATCCGCTGACGATGGTAACCAGTAAACAATTGCTTCCGGTATATGACAAACCGATGATTTATTATCCGCTGTCTACACTGATGCTGGCAGGCATCCGTGATATTTTAGTTATTTCCACGCCGGAAGATACCCCGAGATTTGAGGCACTTCTGGGGGATGGAAATCAGTTCGGGCTTCATCTGTCCTACAAAGTGCAGCCGTCCCCGGACGGACTCGCACAGGCATTTTTGCTTGGAGAGGAATTTATCGGAGAGGATGCCTGTGCCATGGTGCTCGGAGACAACATTTTCTACGGAAACGGATTCGGAAAAATTCTGCGAAATGCTGCAAAGGACGCTAAAGAAGGACAGGCAACCGTCTTTGGCTATTATGTCAACGATCCGGAGCGTTTCGGTGTCGTGGATTTCGATGCGAACGGAAAAGCCGTATCCATCGAGGAAAAACCGGCACAGCCAAAGAGCAACTATGCCGTGACCGGACTGTATTTCTATCCGGCAGGCGTGAGCAAAATGGCAAAACAGGTACAGCCATCCGCCCGTGGCGAACTGGAGATCACCACCTTAAATGACCTGTATCTGCAGCAGAAAAACTTAAATGTGCAGCTGCTCGGACGTGGGTTTGCATGGCTGGACACCGGAACGATGGACAGCCTTCTGGATGCGGCAGCATTTGTGCAGATGATCGAGCACCGTCAGGGCGTGACCATTTCCGCGCCGGAAGAAATTGCATATATCAATCAGTGGATTGATAAAGAAAAACTGCTTGATTCTGCGATACGCTATGGGAAGAGTCCGTATGGAGAGCATTTAAAAGCAGTCGCAGAAGGCAGAGTGAAATATTAAAATCAGCGTAACTATTCTGAGGGGGTTCTGAATAGATACAAATCAGCATGAAAGAGGAAAAAACAGTGGGACAGATAACAGTGGAAAAAAATGTCGGTGGCATCGAAGGGCTGTGTGTGATTACACCGGCCGTACACGGGGATGCCCGCGGATATTTCATGGAGACATACAATGAGAGGGAAATGAAAGAAGCCGGATTCGATATCCAGTTTGTACAGGATAACCAGTCCATGTCCGTCAAAGGCGTACTGCGCGGACTGCATTTCCAGATCAACTATCCGCAGTGCAAACTTGTCCGTGCCGTGCGCGGAAGCGTATTTGATGTGGCGGTGGATCTGCGGGAAGGTTCCGCAACCTATGGAAAATGGTATGGTGTGGAATTGTCGGAAGAAAACAAAAAACAGTTCCTGATTCCGGAAGGCTTTGCGCATGGCTTCCTGGTCCTGTCTGACGAGGCAGAGTTCTGTTACAAAGTCAATGACTTCTGGCATCCGAACGACGAGGGCGGCCTGGCATGGAATGACCCGGCAATCGGTATCCAGTGGCCGGATGTGACAGGTGGGTATCGCGGAACCCCGTCGGCGGAAGGATATTGTATGGCAGATGGGACACCGTTGACACTTTCGGAGAAAGACCAGGAGTGGCCGGGGTTAGAGGAAAAATAAGAAATATCTAAAAACAACATAAGAAAGTAAAAAGAAGTGATGATGTATATGAAAAACAATACATCATCACTTCTTTTTAATAATTGATTCCGTTAACAATTTGATGCGAACAGTAACGATGAGATTATTTTGGGTGTTCGGGATACAAGAAACTGCTTGATGGAGAAAAATAAATAGGTTATCATAAAGACAGGAAAAGATTGCGGAGGGAAAATCGAAAAGGAAAGAGGTGAAAACTAAGCATTTGTGCACGAAAACAAATTGCGATGTTGCGGAATCGTGATTCACACAAACAGGAGGAAGCAATTTGAAAAATGCACCAGATAAGCTCCAGTGGCATCCGGCGTTTTGCGCTGCCGCGGGGCTCGAATTTCACGAAGATATTGAACGGCTGGAGTTAAAGCCGGAATACAATCTGAGCAAGGGACCAATCCGCATTGATCTTCTTATTATAAAAGAAGAAAGTGACAGACGAATTAAGAATGAAATTGGCCACATCATGAGAACCTATAATGTGATCGAGTATAAGAGCCCGGAAGATGCACTAACCATTGATGATTTTTATAAGACAGTTGGATATGCATGTCTGTACAAAGGTTATGGAGAACGTGTAGATGCAGTTCCAATCAACGAACTGACAGTATCTATTTTCAGAGCAAAGCGACCAGAGAAAATGTTTTTGACATTGCAGAAGTATGGACATAAAATAAAAGAAAAATATTCGGGAATTTATTATGTGACAGAACGGTTGCCGTTTCCAGTGCAGATTATTGTGACACAGGAATTAGAGCCGCGTGAGCACAGGAGTTTGAGGATTTTGTCCAATCATGCAAAGAAAGAAGATGTGGAAGAATTCTTGAAAGAAGTAGAAAAAATGAATACCCCACGTGAGCGACAGAATGTTGAAGCAGTATTACAGGTAAGTGTCAAGGCAAATGATGAGTTATATCGTGAAATAAGGAGGGATGCGAATATGTGTGATGCGTTGAGAGAATTGATGAAGGATGACATCGAACGTGAAGTAAGTGCTGCCAGAAAGCTGGGAGAATCCGAAGGGGAAGTGCGAGGTAAAGCTATGGGAGAAGTTGTAGGAGAAGCAAAAATTATCCTTAAAATGAACCACAGCGGAATGTCCCCGGAAAACATTGCATCCATCACAGGTAAGGATCTGGATGAGATCAATGCAATACTGGAAGGAAAAGTTCCGGTGTTGGGGTAAATTAAAAGAAGAAATGTATACTTGAACGTGCAGAGGTATGGAATTAAGAAGGGGAGGTGACTGGTATGTTGGCTTTGCAGGGATACTATGACGGAAACATGGTTCGAACTTTGGAAAAAATTCATGCAAAGAAAAATCAGAAATTGATTATAACAGTTTTGGACGAATTTATGGATGAATCAGATTCAAAAGATGAAAAAAAATCAGCGAGAGGGATATTGGCTCAATATGCAGATCTCGGCTTACGAGAGAAAGAACAATATGCTTGGGAAAAGGCGGTGACAGAAAAGCATGGTAGTGCTTGATGCAAACGTTATTTTAAGATATCTTCTGAATGATAATGAGGCAATGGCAAGAGAAGCTGAAAGTATTATAAAAACAGAAGTTACAATGGTTCCAATTGAGGTTATTGCGGAAGTTGTATATGTATTAAAGGGCGTATATTCTGTTGATGGAAATAAGATTAGGGATGCATTGATGGAATTTTTGTCAGAAGTGACAGTTGCAGAAAAAGAAGTTATTCAGGTAGGACTTGACGCATATGCGGAAAATAATTTAGACTTTGTGGACTGTATTTTATATGCGTATAGTTGTGTAAAGAAATATGATATCAAAACATTTGATAAGAAATTGAATAAACTGTTATCTAGGTGATGGCTAAGTAGTTAAACAAAGAAAGTGATATCCAATCAATGAACTGACAGTATCTATTTTCAGAGCAACCCGACCGGAGAAAATGTTTTTGATATTGCAGAAGTATGGACATAAAATAGAAGAAAAATATCCGGGAATTTGTCAAACCATGCGAAAAAGAAGATATAGAAGAATTTCTGAGGAACGTGGAAGAAATGAATACACCGCGTGACCGACAGAATGTTGAGGCTGTGTTACAGGTAAGTGTCAAAGCAAATGATGAGTTATATCGTGAAATAAGGAGGGATGCGAATATGTGTGATGCGTTGAGAGAACTGATGAAGGATGATCTTGAAGATGCCAGAAAGTTGGGAGAATCGGAAGGGGAAGTACGTGGAGAAGCAAGAGGCAAAGTCATGGGCGAAGCAAAAATCATTCTTAAAATGAACCACAGCGGAATGTCCCCGGAAAACATTGCATCCATCACAGGCAAGGATCTGGATGAGATCAATGCAATACTGGAAGGAAAAGTTCCAGAACTGTTATAAGTAGCACCTAAAAACAACATAAGAAAGTAAAAAGAAGTGATGATGTATAAGAAAAAACAATGCATCATCACTTCTTTATTTTGATAGGAAAAATCATATTGACTGTAGAAGTACATGGGTATATGATCAAAATATGGGAATAAAGTACTGAATTAATAAAAGCATTTAGAAATGATATAGAAAATACATAAAGAGAAAAGGAGCATGTAGTTATGAAGAACAGAAAGAAGTTTTTTGCCTTTTTACTCATTTTTGTTATGATAGTGACTTGTATTTCACCACAGCAAATTAATGCAAAAACGACAGGTAAAAAAGTTGCAGTAACAAGGGAAGAGTGGATTTGTGCATTATTAAAGCAAGCACATATAAAAACAGGAAAAGTTTCCAAATATCATTTTTCAGATACCAAGAAGAGCAGTAAGAAAAAAGTTATCGAGACAGCATATTCCCGAGGGATTCTTCCGGTAAAAAAGAACAGTAAAAAATTTTACCCGAAAAAAGCTGCAACCCGTGAGTTTATGGCAGTCACGACTGTACGAGCGCTGGGATTTCAGGCAAATAAAGCAGTTTCGCCAAAGTGCAAGGATAAAAAGAAGTTAAAATATCCAGCGGAAGATAAGGTGGCATTAAATCAGAAGATCATATCCCTTAAGAAAAAACAGTTTCTTCCGAAAAAAGCAATTACCAAGGGGGAAAAGAAGAAAGCGCTACGTGTCGTTAAGAAGCTTAACAATACAGGAAAAGTCAATTCAGAACATAAAAATGTTGTGACATATCAAAAAGATGTGGAACAGATATTAACTGATATGGAATCATCCTATACGGTTATCCCACAAGGGGATATGCTGCTGGTTTCTATTCCAAAAAATGAAAATACAAAACAAATACAAAGTGGAAAAGTGATTATATTACCAAAGAAAAACGGAACAGATAATCAACTTGCACTGAAGGTGAAAGGCGTTACAGATACAGGAAATGGAATGCTGCAAATCATTGGTGAGACACCTGATATTTCAGAAGTCTATCAAAAGGTGGACATACAGAAAGAAAAACAAGCGGATATGTCCATGTTTGTTCCAAATGAAGATGTGGTCGCTTCCGTAAGCAATTTAAATAGTGGATTAAAAGGTGCAAGCATACAGGCAACGGTATCGGCTGAGAGCGGGAAAATAGTCGAACTGAAAGAACAGAAAATAGGAACCGTCGGGACTTTTTCGGGAAGTGTGGAGCTTTCAGCACCAAAGGTTACAGCGATTGTAGATGCCGATTTCTCAAAGCGGTTGCATCCGGTATATCATGCGGTTTCAGTTTCGTTGAATGAGGATATTACAGCAAAAGCAGAATTGAAATTCTCGAGTAAAGGAGTAGGTTCAGAAAAAATTTATGTTGGTCATGTGTCAACATATCTTGGAGATGGATTGTATGCAGATGTGGTGTGTTATCTAAATGTTTCTGCAGATGGAAAGGCAACGATCCAATATAAACTTGCGAATACACTAACGGCTTCTTATATAAATGGTGATTTTCGAATAAATGAAGATAGTAACGGAAGTTGGGAAGGAACAAAAGCAGAAGTCAATGGACAGCTTTTAGGGGAACCACAGTTAAATCTTCGATTTTTTGGATATTGGTTTGATGAAAAATTGTATGGATCGATCGATATTGTCGGTGTGCAGGCAGATATTGGACCTAAACTGAAGGCAACCGCAACAGTTCATGATACGGAACCAAAGCTGTGTACGAATCTGGATTTTTATGGGTATGCTTCGATTGGCGTGAATACTGACTTTGGCATTGGAAAGTGGTTGAAAAATCATACTAAGATTACGCTTACGAAGGTGATTTTGGATAATAATGCCGCAAATCCATTGCATGGAACGTGGCATTATGAAGATGGGAAGAGAACGGAAGGGGATAAATGTACTTATAAGAAAGCGGGTACAGAAACTACAAATAAGAATAATAAGGGAAAAAATGATCTTGCAATAAAAGCATATAAAAAATATATGAAAGATGGAACATATAAAAGATTTTTTGATAAGCAGGTGGCAAAAAATTTTGAGTATGCATATCTGGATATTGACCAGGATGGAATTCAGGAACTATTAATTAATGCTACAGATAAATTGGATGAAGAGTGGAATTATACAGCTATTTTGGGATACTATAAAAATAAAGTGAAATACATTGATATGTATCACAATTTTCATGGCTTTAATTATTCAAAAAAATATAAGGCAGTAGTTTTTTCTGATTTTAGAATATCCATATCTTCAGGCGCAGATATATGGTGTAATTTAAAAGATTATAAATTGGTAAATTTTATGGTCACCGGATGGGAAGTAGGCAGCGATTTTAATGAAATCAAAAATTTTAAGGATATTGATGATACACGAATTTATATTACAGAGGAAGAAGAAAATGAATACTTTTCAGATGTTCATAGTGTAAAATATACACCAATTACGGAAAATACTATAAAGAATAAAATAAACAAAGCAAATGCACAATTACCAAATGCACTTTATAAAAAGATTAAGGGGTGGTGGACCGAAAATTCATCGGGAGGATATGATTATAAAATTGTTAAAACAGGTTTCAAACGATATAATCGTACAACGGGAAAATGTTTAGCCACATGGAAAGTAAAAGGATGTAAGAAAACTTCAGAGGGATATTTGATTAAAGTGAAGTATAAAAATTATAAGGCTTCTTATGTTTATAATGAAGTGCAAGATGTTTTAGAATATCATTGGGATTGGAATACGTCTGGAGATAATTATTCTGGATCGTCCAGTTTGTCTCGGGAAAAATGGAATTGAAAAATACTTGATGGAGAAATTCAGATCGGTTATCATAACAGTAGGAAAAGATTGTAAGGGGAAAAATAGAAAGGAAAAGAGGTGAAAACTAAGCATTCGTGCACAGAAAACAAATTGCGATGTTGCGGGATCGTGATTCACACAAACAGGAGGAAGCAATTTGAAAAATGCACCAGATAAGCTCCAGTGGCATCCGGCGTTTTGCGCTGCTGCGGGGCTTGAATTCCACGAAGACATTGAACGGCTGGAGTTAAAGCCGGAGTATAATTTGAGCAAAGAACCAATCCGCATTGATCTTCTTATTATAAAAGATAGGGAATGCGATCAAATTAAGAATGAAATCGGTCACATTATGAGAACCTATAATGTGATCGAGTATAAGAGCCCGGAAGATGCGTTGACCATTGATGATTTTTATAAGACAGTTGGGTATGCGTGTCTGTACAAAGGCTATGGAGAATATGTAGATGCAGTTCCAATCAATGAACTGACAATATCTATTTTCAGGGAAACCCGACCAGAGAAAATGTTTTTGACATTGCAGAAGCAGGGACATACAATAGAAGAAAAATATCCGGGAATTTATTATGTGACAGAACATTTACCGTTTCCAGCGCAGATTATTGTGACACACGAATTAGAGCCGGGAGAGCACCGGAGTTTGAGAATTTTGTCAAATCATGCTAAAAAAGAAGATGTGGAAGAATTCTTGAAAAAAGCAGAAGAAATGAATATGCCGTGTGATCGACAGAATGTTGAGGCTGTGTTACAGGTAAGTGTCAAGGCAAATGATGAGTTGTATCGTGAAATAAGGAGGGATGCGAATATGTGTGATGCGTTGAGAGAATTGATGAAGGATGATATCGAACGTGAAGTGAGTGCTGCCAGAAAGTTAGGAGAATCGGAAGGGGAAGTACGTGGAGAAGCAAAAATCATTCTTAAAATGAACCATAGCGGAATGTCCCCGGAAAACATTGCATCCATCACAGGTAAGGATCTCGATGAGATCAATGCAATACTGGATGGAAAAGTAAAAGTTCCGGTGCTATTATAAGAAACATATAAAAAGAACATAGGAAAGTGAAAAGAAGTGATGATATATAAGAAAAAACAATACATCATCACTTCTTTCTTTTGATAGGAAAAAATATATTGACTGTAAAAGTACATGGGTATATGATCAAAATATGAGGATAAAGTACTAAAATAATTAAATTATTTATAAAAAGTTGAGCTATTTAGTAGAAAGAGTAGATGAGGAATGGAAGATGAATTTATTCAAACGTATGGGAAAATCCAGAATATATATTAAAGTTCCGACGTAAAAGCGTATAGGAGAAAAGTACATATGAAAAAAGAAATTGCGATAAGATTAACTTCGAGATATTTGATTCCGTTTACATATGACAATTGTAAAATAAAATATGATGAGGTGGAACAAGAAACAGGAGCCTGGAAAGTAGTAGAAAAAAATCTCCCTTTTCAGAATTGTGTGTTTCTTAACCTAACAGTATAAATATACATTTCACAAATTGCACATGCATTATAAAAATTAAATGCCATACGCAAAGGCTTTTCAGAACTTCTGGAGAGCCTTTTTTCACGTCCTGAAAAACTACACTTTAGTAAGAATAAGAAAATATTTATTTTTATTAAAGGAGTGAAAGGTTATGGCACTGACAGACAAAGAACTACAGGAGTTTATTGACAGTCTTTCTACAGAAGAACTGGAACAGTTACAAACGCAGTTGAAAGCAAAAGAAAGTTCTGAAAGCAGTTCTGACTCTCCAAGAGTACAGCCCCAAGCAGGCAAATCCAAACTCTCCTGCTGTCCCTACTGTAAGAGCACCCATTACAAAAAACATGGATGCACTTCTTCTGGCATGCAACGCTATATTTGCAAGGATTGTCGTAAAACATTCAGCGAAAACCATGGAGACAGTCTCAGGTACACCCATCTCAGCAGCGAGCAGTGGAAAACAGTCATACGGGGGATTGTTTATGATCACTCCCTGCCCGTGATTGCGGCAGATGCCCATATCTCCGTAAGCACCGCATGGCTGTGCAGAATTAAAGTGAATCAGGCAATCGCAACTATGTATGGGTACAGTGACCTTTTCAAAGGACTCGCCGAAGCAGACGAGTACTATTACCGGGCATCTTTCAAGGGCAAACGCAGCCCGGAGTTCTTTATTTACATTCTTCACAGAATGCCGCGTCATCACAGGAACTATGCACAACGGGTACAATATTTACAGCAGGCTGGTTTATATGACAGGTTACAAAAAGAGGACCCGGATTTTCTGGAATACCTGCTCTCTGGAGAGTCAGAAAAAGTAAAACGCGGCATCAGCAACGAGCAGATCTGCATCCTCACCCTGATTGACACCACAGGGGAACTCTATATTGAGCCTGTTGCCGTTGGAAGGCTGGAAAAGGCAATGGCAAAGAGCAAGCTGAAACCAAGGTTTGTCCCTGACAAGAGCAACGTACTTGTCACAGATGACCATAATGCTTATAACCGTGTGCTCTATGGAACCAAAGCCAGACATGAAGTGGTTCCGGCGGGACAGCATGCCGCAGGGAAATACAACCTTGCAAAAGTCAACGGTCTCCACAGCGGTATGGATTCCTACCTTGACAGATACAAAGGCAGGGCATTTTCAATTAAATACCTTGACTTAAATCTCATGCTTTTCTGGTGGCTCCAGAAATACAAAGATTATCCGGTAGAAGAAAAGGTTCAGGCACTTTATAACATAATGAATGACGAAATTCCTGATCTTGACACCAAGGAACGGGTGAATCAGGTCACCATGGCAGAATTACAGTCAAGGGAAATCCGTCTTGATACAAAAGGAAAGTTTCCAACGAGATTGTAGAAAAATGCATCGAGTTTTCAGGTTTATGCAGGGAGTTTTTCAAAAACTGCACGGACATCCCCCTTTTAAGCACAGACGTATGTAAACGACATTAAAATATGTAGAGGTACTTAAATTTTTATACAGTGCCCTTGGCACTGTTGGAAAGGGGTACCTGATTATGGTAAGCGCAGCAGCAAAAGGAAAATCGTATGAAGAACTGATCGTGGATATTTTGAACCAGAGTGGTCTGGAAGCATGGAGAACAAATAAGGCGAACATCGCAGATCCTGTACAGTACAAGGCAGGGTTTGACGGGGGCGTGGATATCTGCGCAACTTTCAGTCACAATGGAAAAAGCGCATATAAGGAGTTTTTGTTTTACATCCAGTGTAAAAACCACAAAGTACCGTTGGAAAAGACCGCAGTTGCAGAGGTTTATGCAGGAATGCATGTAAGAAATGCAAAGGCAGACAACTGTATTCCTGTGGTCTTTTCCACATCAGATGCGTCAGAAGAAACACGGCTGTATGCAAAACAGCTGGGTGTGGAACTTATCCTGCCACATGAAATGAGTATGATCATTCAGGCAAAAAAGACAGGCAAAGTGCCATATGACAATTATGGAATACTGATGCGGACAATCCTTTTCTACCATACACATGACGAGGTCTGGTTTGATACACTTCCTGACAACAAAAACAACCTTGCAATGGTGTCCATGGCAGACCAATATATGGATTCTGCAAAGAGTGAGTTTGACAAGGCTGAAGTTTATCTGAACAACGCAGCAGCTTTGGAGCAAAGGGCGCTGGAAAACCGGAAAAAAGCACTGGATATCCAGAAGGTTGCAGTTTACAGGAGTCTTTGTGCCTGTGAAAATCTCAGACCTCACAGGGACAGACAAAAGAAGGACTCTGCGGAGGATGGATAGCTGGAAAAATGAAGCATACCCTGCTGAAATTTCTGGCAGATACCATGGACTATGAAGAGGTGATCCATGGTGTGGAAGAACTCAACAATGACCAGCTTGTAGTAATCTTTGAAAAACTGAAAGCACAGCTTGCAGAAAAACAGCATATAAAAAACAGGGATTGCAGACAGGCAGAGAAAGCCTGTGTGGAAAAAGATGGGCTTTCTGAAAATGGAAACAAGCCAAAGGCAGAACTCTCCTGCTGTCCGCACTGTGGTTCCCTCTCTTTTAACAGGCACGGCAAGACAACAGGCGGTGTGCAGAGGTATCTCTGTAAAGACTGTGGCAAAACTTTTACAGAAAATTATGGGCTTATTACACACTACACACATTTACAGGACTGGCAGTGGCTGGAAGCAGTGCGCGGGACGATCAATGGGGAATCACTGACGAATATTGCAAAAAACATGAATGTGAGTACTGCCACGGCATGGCTGTGCCGCATAAAACTGTACAAAATGATTCAGGACATTTATGGCTATTGCGATACATTTAACTGCATTACCGAGGCAGATGGCACTTATGTACGTCTCTCTTTCAAGGGGAAAAGAGACAGGAACTGGTTTATTGACACCCTTGGCAGACTTCCAAGGCACCACAGGACAAAGGCAGAACGGATTGATTACATAGGGAAAGATTTCAACAGGCTTGCAAAGTCAAAACCACACTGTTTAAGGGAAATGATCATTGGCAGCCAGAAGAAACTGACAGGCTGTGACATGATTGACAGGAACCACCAGCAGGTCTGCATACTCACTGCGGTTGACAGGAGCAACCATATTTATGTGCAGCCGGTCAGCGCAGGTTCGGCAGACAGCAGTGATGTGAAGAAGTACCTGCAGGACAGGTTAAAAGGGGAGGCAGTTCTGGTTACAGATGGGCATCACAGTTACAAATATCTCTGCCATACAAACAATATCCGTCATGTGGAAATCATCAGTAAACAGCATTTCTCAGGAACGTTTAACCTTGGACGGGTGAACAGCCTGCACAGTTCCCTGAAGCGGTTCCTTGGGAAACATGCAGACAGACCCGCGACAAAATATCTCGACCTTTACCTGATGATGTTCTGGTGGCTGGAAAAACAAAAGGAACAGAGCAAAAATGAACTGATGCAGAGACTGTTCCATATCGCGACAGGATATGTGGATAACGCGACACGGGTAAAAATGAAGCGCATTACCTACAGGGGCATTACAGGACGTGAACTGCCGATAGACACAAAAGGTTTCTTCTGATAGAAAGCCGCAGGCAGTGTTTTTGCATGTCTGATAATAGAAAAGAAAACCTGTTTTTTGAAGGGGGTGATGTACGACAGTGGTGGTCTGCCATAAGCAGAGAAGATTTCAGGTCTGCATGGGTGAAAATCAAATGATCTGTAAAGAAAAATTTTGTATACAGCAGGTTTGCAATTTCAGGTTTATGGCGGTAGAATAAATAATGTAAGGAAAGAGAAAAAAATAAGAATAACAGCAAAAAAGCGGAGGTAGAGACAAATGAAGATTTCAAAGAAGCTGGTAAGTTTCATGCTTGCACTGGCAATGGTGGTGACTGCCATGGCGGTTCAGACAGTACCTGTACAGGCGAAAGCAAAGGCAAAGGTAAAAGCAGTTAAGGTCACAAACGTAAAGGGGAATAAGGTTACCATTTACCAGGGAGATAACCTGACCTTAAAAACCAACTACAAGGCAAGTCAGCTGAAGTTCAAGACATCTGATAAGAAGGTTGCCACAGTTTCAGACAAGGGTGTCATTACAGCAGTGAAAAAAGGAACGGCAAAAGTTACAGTGTCGCTGAAGAAAAATGCAAAAGTAAAAAAAGTAGTCAACATAACTGTTTCAGATAAGTATATCGTGACCAACAGTAAAAGTGGTGGAAATACAGTTAAAGAGATGTATAATCCTAAGACAAACAAAAGTACATATAAAGTAACTTCAAAAGGAGTAGAAAATTTTCATAAGGTAGACATGGATGTATCATTTGAGTTTACAACGGATGAAAGATACATGCAGGGTACAGGATGTACAGGAGAACTTAATAATTATGGTCGTACAGATAAACAGTATGTTACAACATTGATGGTGTTTAATCAAACAGATGGTTTAATTAACAAATATAAAACAATGACAGATCGCGAATGGTATGCATATTTTTACAAACTAAGTGAAAATGAAATTAATCATTCCCAAATAGGAAAAAGCGAGGATGCAAAATATTTTAGAGCATTGCTCACCAACCCTGATGAAAATACTGGTAAAATATACAACATTTTGGTTATTGTCGATAAAGTAAACCAAAAAGTATATAGCTTTAGTTATCGCGATAACAGAAAAGAAAATAATAATGATACAATTTATACGGTAATAAAATCCATCAAACTTACAAAATAGCATTAAATAAACGTATTCAGCCTGGATGCAAGAGCATCCGGGCTGTTTTTTAGTACCTCCCCCTTAGCATATAAAGAAAAATATAAAAAATAGGGGTGAAAAAATGAAAGACTTAGAACACGAAAAAAGTACTCTAAATAATGTATCTATTTTAACAGAGAATAGTAATGCAAAGATTCCTGAACAACATACACTTGAAAATGAAAGTAACGCTGTCAATATTGCTCGCGGCACAGAAGCGATTGCCATTATTGGAGCTATCATGATAAACCAAGAGATTTTGTCACAAACGCATAAAATAGCTAAAGCAATGTCATGTAGCGGTGATTGCACTACCGCATGCGGCGGTGGCTGTACTGACGGTTGTACAGGTTGTCAAAATTGTACTGATAATTGTACAGGTGGTGCCCATAGCAGATGTTCTGACTGTACAGGTAACTGTAGTCATGCGTGTTCTTATTGTGATGCTTCTTGTGGAAGAAGCTGCAAGGGCACATGTGATGATAGTGCAAAAGGAGATACTGGTGGAGATACAGGGGATAGTGGAAATACTGGCTGTGGAGGTTGTGGTGGAAACTGTGATGGCTGTACAGGGTGTAACGGATGTACTAGTTGTAATGGTTGTACGGGTACTTGTGATGGCTCCTGCATGTCTGGATGTTTACACTCTTGCAAAGGGAATTGTAAAGATGGATGTATTGGTACATGTATTGGTGGATGTACTGGAAGTTGCAAAATGACAGCAAACAGTACAACATATGGTGGAGGAACAACACCTGGGGAACAGCCATCCAGCACTAATAAAGACAGAATACATACAGTAATCGTTAATTAGCGTAAAGAAATAGTTTAGTTGGAATAAGAACTGATACCCAAACAAAAACGGGTATCAGTTCTTTATTTTTATTCAGATAGATATATCTAGCAGACAGAAAAAGCTTTTGCTTAGGCAGGATTAAAAATGAATAAAAATCACATATATTAAATAGAAGAAAAAAGAAAGGAAAAAAGACTGTGATTTATGATTTTGCCGTTATCGGCGGTGATATGAGACAGGTATATTTAGCCAACTATCTAAAAAATCAAAGATATCAGGTTATCACATATGCAACCAAAAAAGAAGGCTCAGAATGCAAGGAAGGTAAATCTTTTGAAAATGTCATAAGAGAAGCAAAGTGCATGATTGGACCCGTCGTTTTTTCAAAAAACGGGGAAATCACAGGAAGTTCTAGTAACAAAAAAATGTCAGTAGAAACACTGCTTCAAGAAATGACGAAAGAACAGATTTTATTTGGGGGATGTATCAATGAAGAAATTCGACATGAATGTGAACAAAAAGAAATCAAAGCATTTGACTTCATGAAAATGGATGATGTCGCTATCTACAATGCGATCGCAACTGCAGAAGGTGCGATCATGGAAGCGATCAAGATGCAGCCGATCAATCTTCACAAAAGTCGTTGTCTGGTCCTTGGCTATGGAAGATGTGCAAAAGTTCTTGCAGCGAAACTAAAAGGAATGGATGCTCAGGTAACAGTCTGTGCCAGAAATAAAACAGCAAGAAGTCTTGCAAAATCTTTTGGACTTGAGGTTATGGATTTTACGGAACTAAAACGGCGGATCTGTCAGTATGATCATATTTTTAATACCGTTCCAAAACAGATCCTAAAAGAAGATATCCTCAGGAAGATCTCCAAAGAATCCTGTATCATAGATATTGCTTCCTATCCTGGTGGAACAAACCATCAAATGGCGGAAAAACTAGGAATCTGTGCAAAACTATGCCCAAGTCTTCCAGGCATTTATTCCCCGAAATCTTCTGGGATCATGCTTGCAAAAAAAGTTTTAGAAATCAGTGGAGAGATCAAACATGGTATTGAAAAATAAAAGAATCGGAGTAGCAATGACAGGTTCCTTTTGCACTTACACAAAAGCCTTTGAACAGATCGATCGCTTACTAGAAGAAGGTGCGATCCTGCAGACGATCTTTTCTGACATATCCCAGCATATCAAATGCAGGTTTGGAAAAGGTGAGGAATTTGTAAAAAGAGCACACGATATGACAGGAAATGAACCGATGAAAACGATTGAAGAAGCAGAAATCATCGGTCCGACAGGGTGTCTGGATATCCTGATTTTAATGCCATGTACAGGAAATACCATGGCGAAACTTGCCAATGGAATTACAGATACCCCGGTTTTAATGGCAGCTAAAGCGCAGCTGCGGAATGAAAAACCAGTCGTTATCTCTATGGCGAGCAATGATGCCTTAGGTATGAATCTTAAGAATATCGGGAATCTTTTAAATCATAAGCATATTTATTTTGTACCATTCGGACAGGATGATCCGGTAAAGAAGCCAAACTCCATGATCGCGGATACAAGACTGCTCATTCCGACAATTTTGCAGGCATTAAAAGGCAGACAATACCAGCCGGTTCTCATTGATCATAAAAAATAAAAAGAGGTAGCGTGTATGTGTGGAATTGCAGGATTTCTAAATCCTAGAAACAATGATAAAAAAACAGAGAAAGAAATATATCAGATCTTAAAGAAAATGAATGAAGTTCAAAGACATCGAGGTCCAGATGATGAAGGGATATTTTTGGAAAATGGCTGTGCATTAGGGCATGTACGATTGTCAATCCTTGACCTTTACAGGGGACATCAGCCAATGTGTAAAAAGAAAGAAGGAAATACCTACGCAATCATCTTAAATGGCGAGATTTATAACATGAAAACGTTAAAAGAACAACTGATCAAAGAAGGAGAAATGTTTTCGACAACGAGTGACACGGAAGTTGTATTAACCGGGTATATCAGGTATGGAATTTCTTATATTGAAGAGTTGAATGGAATTTTTTCTATTGCTCTGTGGGATGGGAAACGGAAGAAATTATATTTGATCAGAGATCGTGTTGGTGTGAAGCCATTATTCTATACAAAACGGGGAGATACATTAATCTTTGCATCTGAGATCAAAGGCTTGTTTGCCTATCCAGGAGTCAAACCAGTGATCAACAGAGAAGGACTTTGTGAAATCTTTGGGTTGGGACCTGCAAAGTCATATGGAAAAGGAGTGTTTAAAGATATTTATGAAGTCCTTCCAGGGCATTTCCTGGAATACGATCGTGAAGGGCTGAAAGATCGTGCATATTGGGAATTGAAAGCGAAAGAACACACAGACAGCGAAAAAGATACGATCGAGCATACAAGGTGGCTAGTAAAAGATGCCGTGGAAATGCAGATGTTATCCGATATTCCAATCAGTACATTTTTATCCGGTGGAGTTGACAGTAGTCTTGTCACAGCAATCTGTGCGAAAAAGCTTCAAAAAGAAGGAAAAAATTTAAACACATTTTCCTTTGATTTTGTAAATAATCATAAATATTTTAAATCAAACGCCTTCCAGCCAAGCGAAGACCGCCCATGGGTTGATAAGATGGTTGATCATGCAAAGACAGATCACAGATATTTGGAATGCGACAATGAAAACATGATCGAAAATCTATACAAAGCAGTTGATGCCAGAGATCTTCCATGTATGGCAGATGTGGAGTCTTCGATGCTATATTTTTGTTCGAAAGTTGTAAAATATAACAAAGTAACATTAACAGGGGAGTGTGCAGATGAAATTTTTGGCGGTTATCCATGGTTTCATAAAGAGGAATGCTTCAAGGCAGAGATTTTCCCATGGTCTATGGATATGCAGCCAAGAAAAATGCTGTTAAATGATGATATCATACAGAAAGTGGATTTAGAATCTTATGCAAGAACAGCTTATCAAAAGACGATCAATGAGACGCCAAAACTTTATGGAGAAGATCAGATCGAAGCTAGAAGAAGGCAGATTTCTTATCTGAATCTAAGATGGTTTATGGTAACCTTAATGGATCGCATGGATCGCACGAGCATGCATTGTGGGTTAGAAGCACGAGTGCCGTTTGCTGATCACAGGATCGTGGAATATCTTTATAATGTTCCGTGGGAGTTAAAATGTTTAAATGGTGTGGTAAAAGGATTGCTAAGAGCAGCAGGGGAAGGAATCCTGCCAGATGAGGTATTGTATCGAAGAAAAAGTCCATATCCAAAGACTTATGATCCAAACTATGAAAAAATCTTATCCAAAGAACTTCTAAAAGTTATGGCAAAAAAAGGAGCACCGATCAAAGAACTGATCGATGCATATAAACTAAGCAGATTCTTAGACAGTCCGAAAGACTATGGTAAACCATGGTATGGACAGTTGATGGCAGGTCCTCAGATGATCGCTTACCTTCTGCAAGTCAATTACTGGCTGGAAAAATACCAGATCACATTGGATCTAAGTTAGCTAGATTAACATAAAATGTCTTAAAATATATAGCCATCCCGTAACTGTAAATGCACTAAACATCGTTGTTAACATGACAACACTGGAAGAAAGAGTTCCCTCATGTCCCATATTCTTCGCCATAACAAAACTACTTACTGTTGTTGCGGAACCAAGCATGATAAGGATGGCAACCAACTTATCGGTACGGAATCCAAGTTTCACTGCAATTGGCAGGAAAATGGCACAAAGACCAATAAGTTTCATAAAAGCAGCAATGGCAGATGGTTTGATCTTTCCAAAAGCTTTTTTGATATCGAAGGTAGCGCCCATCGCCATGAGTCCCATTGGAGTGGCGACATTTCCAATGCTTGAAATAACCTTTTTAGGGATTGCAGGCATTGGAATTTTTAATGCAGACCAGACAAGTCCAGCAACAATTCCGATAAGGATTGGGTTTGTCACGATTCCTTTGATCGTTTTTTTCACAACAGTATGGTCAAGCCCACTCTGTCCAGGTTTAAATACAGATAAGACAACAACAGCCATCATATTATATAATGGTACACTTCCAATGATCATCAAAGGAGCCATTCCGGCATTTCCATAAATGTTTTGGATAAATGCGATTCCAAGGAGAGCAGCACTGCTTCGGTAAGCCGCCTGAATAAATTCTCCACGGATCGTTTTATCACCTAGCAGACAAGAAATCAGAAAAGAAATCGTAATACTGATCATGGTAACGATAAAACAAAACAGGACAAACTTAACATCCCAGACTTTTGAAAAATCAACCGTTGCAAGATCCTCAAATACCAAGACAGGCAAAGGAACCATAAAAACAAATTTATTCATTTTCGAAGCAAAAATATCATCAATCCATCCAATCTTTTTAAAGACAAGTCCTAAGATCATCATCAAAAAGACAGGAAC
>OMGP01000630.1_pt1 | contig 34875 bp, 29 predicted proteins | sample 1646091 | NCBI WGS metagenome assembly OMGP01 (sample SAMN05578580, study PRJEB25193) | human gut metagenome | biome: Human Microbiome; feature: human-associated habitat; material: feces | host: Homo sapiens | place: USA:Birmingham | reverse complement strand
ACCTGTGGATTCACTACGGATAACCGTTGATAAATCTCCACGGCAGAGAGATACATCTCTTCGCTCTCCCCATAACATTGAGTATCGCTGTACAAAAGACCTAAATTATTTTGTGTCGTTGCCAAGCCCGGCTCGTAGGCCTGTGGACTAATGACCTCAAGTCGTTGGTAGATGTCTAAATTTTCTCGATAACGAGCTTCCGCCAAATCGTATCGTTTGTTTGTCTGTAAAAAATGACCATACTCAAACAAACTTTTTGCCAACTCTTCCTCCGAAAGGTTGGCTCGGATTAGCTCGATACCCTGCTCATAGGCATGGCAAGCCAATTCGAAGCGACGAGGCTCTGCATAGTCTGTCATCAAAGCCTTTGCCCGCAAAACATACTCCTCGGCCAACGATCGTGTCTTTTGAAGTCCCGCCTCGATAAGCGACCGACCGGAATCGACCAGTAGTTTCCCTTGCTCTATCTCCTTGCGGGCCTGAGCGGCATCGGCGGCGATATCTTTTTCATTCAAAATTTCCACGACCCCTTTGCTGTTCCCTCGCTCGAACATCTCTATCGCCAACCGTTTGCGCTCGCTCACCGGCGTTCCGCTCCCGATCAGCTTGTTGATGGACAGAGCGAGATCGAACAGCTGGCTCTCCAATCGGTTGAGACTTTCCCGTTTCTTGTATAGTTCCGCTTGTTTCTCATCAATTATCGGTTGAAGCTCGGCGACACCGGTCGCTCTCAGTCGGGCGATCTCTGTATTCAATCGGGCAATGGACTCTTTCAACGAAAGGTATTCCGGATTCTCAGCGGCAAAAGAGAGATTGTCCAGTTCGGCTATCTTGTGGCCGTAAAGCGAAACGACTCCGTTCTCTATCTTAAAGTGGTTACCCTCGGTTACGGAAGCGTTGCCCGATACCGATGGAATGATCCGCTCCAACTGCATGACAAAATGCAACTTCATGGCATCGTCGGTGGCATAGTTGCACCAATAATGCCCCACCCGATCGAACAAATCTTCCTTGAATCGTTTCAATGCCTCGTCTTCCATTTCACCTTCTATCAAGGCTCGAATATAGACAAATGTCTTGGGGTGACTCTGATTCTTCACATATTCGTCTAAGGCTTGATTGAACTCCTCTATGGTGTATTCTCCCGCTTTGCGGTGAAACATACAGATACAAATATCGCTGGCACGTACTATGCGGTTGTAGTCGTCCTGAGTACGGGTTCCAGTGCAAAATGCCGAAAAATCTTCCCAACGTCTGCACCTTATGCGATATCCCCGAGGCTCGAAAATTTCGTCCAAAGAAGCCACCAACGAATGGAAACTGTTACGGTCGTTTTTCAACTCGTCGCTGGATGCCAAAAATACGGTTATGTTCTTCATATCGTTACATCTGAGTTTCACTATACTTTAATATAGGTCTGCAAGATAAACAATTTCTACCTATCTCCCCAATTCTCCCGGTCGAGATTTCGGTAATTCACCGCTTCGTTGATGTGTTGCACCTGTACCCCTTCGCTACCTTCCAAATCGGCGATGGTACGAGCCACTTTCAAAATACGGTCGTAGGCCCGTGCCGACAGGTGGAAACGGTTCATCGCATCTTTCAGCCGTTTCAATCCCGCCTCATCGGGGACAGCGAACCGGTTCAATAACCGGGTAGTCATTTGGGCATTGCAATAGATGCCGGGATAGTCGGCGAAGCGTGCGGCTTGAATTTCTCTTGCGGCAATGACTCGTTGACGAATCGACTCGCTCGACTCCGCCGGACGGGTGTCGGAGATTTTCTCGAACGGGACGGGAACGATCTCCACTTGTATGTCTATGCGATCGAGCAGAGGGCCCGAGATTTTTCCCAAATAACGTTGTATCGTCCCCGGACTGCATATACACTCTTTCTCCGGGTGGTTATAATATCCGCAAGGACAAGGATTCATCGAAGCGACCAACATCACCCCGGCGGGATATTCTATCGAGTATTTCGCACGTGCTATCGTTATCTTGCGGTCTTCGAGCGGTTGGCGCATTACTTCGAGTACTTGACGTGAAAACTCGGGCAACTCGTCGAGAAAAAGCACCCCGTTGTGTGCTAATGAAATTTCACCCGGCTGGGGAAAAGCCCCGCCGCCCACCAACGCTACCGACGATATGGTATGATGCGGCGACCGGAACGGCCGTTGCGACAACAGCGAACTACCCCGCTCCATACGTCCGGCGACCGAATGTATCTTGGTAGTTTCGAGTGCTTCCTGCAATGTGAGAGGCGGAAGTATAGAAGGCAACCGCTTCGCCATCATCGATTTTCCGGCGCCCGGAGGCCCTATGAGTATGATGTTATGTCCGCCGGCTGCCGCTACTTCGAAAGCCCTCTTGACACTCTCCTGACCTTTGACATCGCTGAAATCCAAATCGAAATGGGTATATTCCTTGAAAAATTCCGCACGAGTATCGATCACCGTCGGTTCCAGCTCGATCTCCCCGTTCAGGAAACGAATCACCTCGGTGATATTCTCTACGCCATACACATCGAGATGATTGACTACCGCGGCCTCGCGAACATTGGCTTTGGGAATAATCAACCCCTTAAAGCCCTCCTCCCTTGCCTTGATAGCTATGGGCAACGCCCCCTTGATAGGAAGAATGGAACCGTCGAGAGACAACTCCCCCATCAACATATACTCGCTCAATTTACCCGTTTCTATCTTCTCGTCGCTCGCCAAAATCCCCACAGCCAAAGGCAAATCATACGCCGCTCCTTCTTTGCGTATATCGGCAGGCGACATGTTCACGATTACCTGTTTCCTCGGAAATCTGTAACCGTTATGTTCCACGGCCGAGACAATCCGCTCGTGGCTCTCTTTCACGGCTGCATCGGGCAATCCCACCATAAAGAAACGGATACCCTGCGAACAGTTCACCTCGATAGTCACTACAAGAGCATCGATACCCTGCACGGCTGCGCCAAAAACTTTCACCAACATAGTAATAGATTTTGCAGTAATAGGTTATGGTGTTACTAAACGTTCGATATAAACTCTCGAAGAGTCGGGCGAAAGCCCTCTGGCGACAATCCGCCCCAAAGAATCGGCGACCAACAGATAAGGTATGCTTTGGATATGAAGCTCTTTCACCCCCGGATAAAGATAACCGCCTTTCGCCCACCGCCGGGCCCATACGGCCGAATCGGCCTCGATTCGCTCCTTCCATACGGCGCTGTCCCTATCCAGCGAAATTTCCACGACCCGCACCAACGAATCGTATCGTTCTGCTATCTCCCTTAAAAAGCCGCTGTACCTCTGTGTTCCGGGTGTCTCGGCAGCCCAAAAACAAAGCAGGGTCGCTTGGGCTTCTCGGGGATTCAGCAATTCGGTCGTATCGGCCACCGTAGTCAATGATAAATAAGGCAATACGGTGTCACTCTTCTGTATGGTTTCAAATTGTCGATACATTTCCAATGCTGTGGCCGGCGGAGCCGACAGTACACGGTCGTCCAACAAACCGATCAACGAATCGCAAAACGCATCGCTCACCCTTCCCAATACATAATCATCTAACAAAATAGCGCTCACGGGCGAATCTTTATGTTCGCCTACATACTTTGCCACAACGCCTTGCAGCTCCTTGCTCAACTGCTCGTATCGCCGGGTTCTCATTCCCGATGCCGAAATGTTCCTTTCTGCCGACCAAGACTGCAACAACTCTTTATTCTCTTGATTGAACTTAAACAAATCCTTATTTAGAGAACTTCCTTTCACTCTCAACCCGAAAGGATCCTGCCCGTCGCCCGACAATTCTATCCGGTCGCCGTTCTGCACATATATCTTGGTCAAGGACGTTTTATCGAAATAATAAAACTGTATGGGAATAAGTTCCGAAGCCGAGTTTTTGAATGTGATAAAACCATTCTGCGGACGGAGAGTATCTACGACAATGCCGTTTTCAAGACTATAAACGGCATAAATAGGGCGTCCTCCTAAATTATTGATAGTTCCCTCCACGACAAACTCGTTATCCTTGCCGCCGCAACCCGACAGCAAAAGGACACAAATACACAGTACCGCACCTATTTTATTCATGCAAAAAACATTTTCATTTCTTGCAAATGTACTGGATTTTACGGGAGGAGCAAAACAATATCCGGGCAAAACAAAGTATAAAACCCGACAACAATGGAAAAACCGGCGAAAAAGAACGACCTTTTTACCTATAAAATAAAGCCGATATAGCATATATTTGCACAATTATCTATATCGGAATGTATCGGATATAGATGCGGTTCGAAATAAAAAATGGACAAGTTCATTTTTCATTTCTCCCACCATTTGTTATATTTGTATATGAAACGATTGTTTATCTTACTGCTGATAGTTCTGCTCTGCATTCCGGGTTTTACCCAAATCCGAAACGATGTCCCCCGATACAATCCCGACAGCGTGCGTGAAGAGCTGGACAAAAGACCTTATTTTTCACTATACAAAGATAACTACTTTATCGGGGGTACGACCATCGGGAGCAAACCGACCAATAAAAATTCCGATGTAAAATTCCAACTAAGCATCAGCCAGAGACTTACAAAAAGTAAACTTCCATTCGACACCTACCTCTTTATAACCTATACGCAAAAAGCTTTTTGGAATGTCTTTCAAGAATCTCTCCCGATGTACGATCTCAACTTCAATCCCGGCATAGGGCTATCGCATCTGGTCATACATCGAAATAGACTTATCGGACAAGTCTCGCTCCTGATCGAGCATGAATCGAACGGGAAAGACAGCATTTGGTCTCGCAGTTGGAATAAAATCTCGTTTATGGGTGCGCTCGCCGTAGATCGCAATGTAGAGCTTCAATTCAAAACATGGATACCTATCATCGACAGCGGGAACAACCGGGATATCCTCAAATACTGCGGTATTTTTCAATTAGCAGGCAGTTACATAAGCGACAATCGTCGGTTCGGAGCTACCGTCATTCTCACCAAGCGGAGCGGCTGGAATTTCAATTTCAACACCGTTATCGAACTGAATGCCCGCTTATTCCCCAACGAAAACCAATACTTCTTTATACAATATTACAACGGTTACGGCGAAGGACTGCTCGACTATAACAAATTCCATTCTCGCCTGAGAGTAGGGTTCGTCATCAAACCCCAGAATTTCAGCAATTACTGATTCCTCCTTCACACATAGCTTTTTCAGTTCAGTAGAAAATCCGTAGGGTAGGCATGAATTTTAGCGATGAACCACTTGCCGACAAACACATTCCGGACTTTTCGGTGAAAGGTTGATTCTTGCTTAAATTTCTGTACAAAGCGTACTACTCCTCCCCTGCCGTGTCCCGTAGTGTTACGGGAAGCTGTGTAAGTAGTATAGGGAAAAGACCGGGGAGAGGGGTTAAGTAATACGGTGCTAACTATGAAGTGAAACGTTTCCGGTTAGGTTGAACTTATCCAACTTTTAGGAATCGGTTCACCTTTAAACTCCTCCCCTGTGTGGCGTTAGCCATATAGGGGAGGTGGCACGCAGTGACGGAGGGGTTGAAAAGACATCACATCAATCAGTTTATATCGAGCATATCCCTCTCCCCCTGCCGTGTCCCGTAGTATTGCGGGGTGTTTCCGTTAGGGAATATAGGGGGAGTACCCGCAGGGCGAGGAGGTTAAAAAGATTATATAGGGGTAGAAATATAAAAAGACAATCCCCTCTGATTTCCGATTGAACCGATATCCCCACTAATCGGCAGATCCTCTTCTTTATAGCCTCCCATCATTCCTAATCGAAACACAATATATTCAAAGAGCGGGGCTTGTACGATTTACAAGCCCCGCTCTTTGAATACACCTTTTTTATACTCCTCCGAATAAAAGGACTCGAAATTTTATCCTTGTTGCATCACGACCTCAGTCAAGTCCGTGCTAAAAATCCGGTACTCATTTTCTGTTATAGACCGAGGAGATGTAAGCACAACCAACGAATGAGGCGGATAACCCTCCCGATAGGGAGGATGCGTATGGGCAAAAGGGTTCTCATGGAAGCCGCACTTTCGGTAAAATCTCAAACGAGCTCTCGAAACAGAATCAACGACAGGATCGATTTCCAGCAAAACAATTTTAGAGGTCGAGCGGAGAAACGCATTCAAAATTTCGCTTCCATACCCCCGTCCTCGTAATCCTTGATGCACTGCGAAATGCTCTATATACCTATAACTGCCAAACTCCCAATAGGAGATAAATCCGACAAACATATCCCCTTCGCTATACCCTACCAAATGATAATCGGCACACGAGAACGCTTTTTCCTGCTGCTCTTGCGTCCGCTGCTCGAAAATAGGGAAACTGACAGTATACAATTTCCGCCACGAGTCGTAAAGCTCATGCTGCGAACTATCTATATCTATACAATTCATAGTCATATAATATTTCCCATGAATATCCCATTATCAAGGAATCATATCACCACGGCAAAACCGGCATACACGATCGCTCGAATCCTCATCATGCCATTCCGAAAGCCTTTTTCACGACTTCGACATAATCAAGTTTCTCCCAAGTGAACAGCTCTACTTCACGAACGATCGGTTCGGGGTTATAATGCGATTTGAATGTCTTCACGACAGTTTGCGGTTTTCTTCCCATGTGACCGTAAGCCGCCGTCTCCTCATAAATAGGATTACGTAACTTCAAACGCTCCTCGATAGCTTTCGGACGCATGTCGAAAATTTCGCACACCCGTCGGGCTACCTCGGCATCGCTCATCGCCACGTGCGATTTACCGTAAGTATTCACATAAACACTCACCGGTTCGGCGACACCTATGGCATACGACACCTGCACCAGAATCTCGTCCGACACCCCTGCCGCTACCAAATTCTTGGCAATATGACGAGCGGCGTATGCGGCCGAACGGTCTACCTTCGAGGGATCCTTTCCCGAAAATGCGCCACCTCCGTGACCACCTTTGCCTCCATACGTGTCAACGATAATCTTGCGACCCGTCAATCCCGTATCCCCGTGAGGCCCGCCGATAACGAATTTGCCGGTAGGATTCACCAATAAAATCAACTGGTCGTCGAACAAGGTTCGTACCCGTTCGGGCAGTTGTGCGATCACACGAGGCAACAACACCTGTTTCACATCGTTGTAAATCGTCTGTAACATCTCCCGGTCGGCCGCTTCCTGAGCTTCTTTCGAGTCGTCGGCCGGAGTCACGAATTCGTCGTGCTGGGTCGACAATACGATCGTATGCACCCGCACAGGTTCGTTCCGTTCATTATATTCGATGGTTACTTGCGATTTGGAGTCGGGACGCAAATACGAAGTCACCTTTCCTTTGCGCAGATAGGTCATTGCCGAAGCCTCCCGGCGGATAACGGCCAGCTCGGTAAGCAACAAGTGAGACAAATCGAGCGACAACGGCATATAATTATCCGTCTCATTGCAAGCATACCCGAACATCATACCTTGATCTCCCGCCCCCTGACTCATCGCTTCGGCGCGCTCCACGCCCCGATTGATATCGGCCGACTGCTCGTGTATGGCCGAAAAAATACCGCACGAGTCGGCATCGAACTTATACGAACTTTTATTATATCCGATACGGTGAATCACTCTGCGGGCAACCTCCATCAAATCGACATAAGCATTCGATTTAACCTCGCCTGCCAATACGACCTGACCGGTCGTTACAAGAGTTTCGCATGCAACTTTCGAGTTCGGGTCATACGCCAGAAACTCGTCGAGCAAAGCGTCCGATATCTGGTCGGCCACTTTATCGGGGTGTCCTTCCGACACCGATTCCGAGGTAAACAAATAATTCATTGGTTTCTCTCCTGAATAATAGTGATACATTATTGGAGGAAGAAAGACCGCAATTCCCACGAAAACAAAGGTGATTTGATAAAGCCGGACGGGCTTCGAAAAGCCCCGTAACGCAGTTTTAGCATTTTTTTCCGTGGTTGCAAGCAGCCAAATCCTTCCACATTTTCGGCTACAAAGATAGTACAAGTCCAAAGCAAAAGCAAATTTATTTGCAATTTTACTGAGGGCAGAGTCAATCAACAAGTGTTATAGAGACCTTTTCTCCCCATTGTCTCCAAAAGTCCAAGAGAGGTTAAAGGTTTCGTAGTCTTCTTTGGTGATAGGTTCAAGAATATAAAACACTCCGAATCCCTCACCTCCAAATGCAATTTTACTTTTTGGATTTAAATTTTCAAATTCTTCCTGCCCGTTTTTGTAATCGAGCGTCTTTATGAACCTCTTTGAATCGTCAACCCTCACTACGGCATCAGCCATATAATTTTTATAAAACTCCATAGGTTGTAAATTAAAAGTAATACACTGGTCAGCCACTCGCCTCCTACCGCCTTATTTCATACGCCATATCATATAATAGATAAAGTCTTGTCTGCTGTGTATATTATATAAATTATAAAATATTTTTCAAGTTACAAAGTAAATTTCGTTTTTCTGTGATTTTACCGAGCCTCAACATTCTTAGTGTTTCCATAAAATCAAAAAAATAAAAACAAATTGAATCTAATATTCTCTTAGGCAAATTATTTTGTTTTACAAAATTTTTCAACCAATAAATTTTATAATTCAAAATTATATCCTATCTTTGTAACAAATAAAACCATATGAGAATAGTCTCCCACAAGAAGCTGAAAGATTTCTACGAAACAAAAGGATGCGAAGATTCCCGAATAGCCCTTGAACGTTGGTATCATATTACCGAAAAAGCCGAATGGAAGAATTTCTCAGAAATAAAAGTCGATTTTCCGACAACCGATTTTGTTGGGAATCAACATTATATATTTAACATCAAAGGAAACAATTACAGATTGGTCGTCGTTATAAAATTCACAATCGGCCACGTTTTTATTCGATGGGTAGGTAACCATAATGACTATGACAAAATAGATTGTTCAACCATATAGCTGCACAAAATCATGAGTAAAATCAACAAACAACAATACGAATTTGCGATTCAACGGATAGAGGAACTTCTTCCGTTAGTGAACGACGATACTCCGACGAACGATAAAAATGCAATTGAACTATCTCTTATGTCCGATATCGTCATTTCTTACGAAAAAGAACATTATCCCATAGAGAAACCTTCTGTGGCAGAATTGATAGAACTATCTCTCGAAGAAAAAGGCTTAACCCAAAAACAACTCGCAGGAGAAATCGGAGTAAGCCCATCTCGTGTCAACGATTATATTTCCGGAAGGTCCGAGCCTACTTTAAAAATAGCCCGATTAATATGCAAAATATTAAACATACCTCCGGCAGCTATGCTCGGCTTTTAAACTGGGGAATAAATCATAGGCATAAAAACTCAGAATGCACGGTTCTGTAACCCTTCCAATAGCTCCGTTGCCGTCTTCCCCAATACCGGGTGCACCCATTGCGGAGCTATTTCGGCAAGCGGGGTCATCACGAAAGTCCGCTTGTGCATATACGGGTGAGGCAACACCAGCGAGTGAGTATCCAACACCAAACCGTCATAGTCGAGTAAATCTATATCGATAAGCCGGTCGACATAACTGCCATCTCTTTCCCGATGCTTTTTACTACCCAATTCCCGCTCGATTTCCTGTACGGTGAATAATACCTCTTCGGGAGATAAATCGGTATCTACTGAGATAGCAGCGTTACAGAACGTATGCACCGATTGATAGCCCCACGGAGCCGTCTTATAGAACGACGACACGGCAACGACCGCTCCCACCCGTTCACCAACCTTGTCGATGGCTTTTCTCACGATTCGCTCCTTATTCCCCAAATTCGAGCCCAAGCCTAAATATACTCGTTTCCCCATAGTTTTTACCTCCTTTTTGCGCTACTAAGATAGCAAAAAAGACGTTTTTCGCAAAAAATTTTCCCCTTCTCTCCCCATTATTATGACTCAGTCTATATGAATAGAGGGTTACTTTTAAACTTCTCCCTTGCCGTGCCCCGTAGTATTACGGGGTGTAGCGTTAGCAATAGGGGAGGTGGCACGTAGTGACGGAGGGGTTAGAAAATACCGACAGTGGAAACAACAGAGTCCGGCAAATTAATTTACTATGCAGCAAGCCGGAACTATACCCCCTATCTTCAATGAAGAATTGAAGCGGGGGAGAAGGAGAAATACAATCCATATCATTCGCCAAGATAATGCGACAAAAGGGCATTAAACCTCCTCCCCTGTGTTTTGTTGCCAAACAAAATATAGGGGAGGTGTCCGAAGGACGGAGGGGTTGAAAAAACAGCGACAGCAGCAAACCGGGCATCAACCTCTCCCTTGCCGTGCCCCGTAGCATTGCGGGGTGTAGCGAAGCAATAGGGGAGAAATCGAAAAAACAACCGTTTCTGAGGAGAGGGGTTGAAATATACAAGGACAATCCCCACGAACTATCGACCGAGCCATCATCATACCGCTCGAAAAAAAAATTTTTTCGTCTTTCTTCTCAGGAAAGAGAGGAAAAGAAATCAGAATAGAGCAGAGATGAAGACAACCACGAAATAACCGCAGAGCGATACCTTTAAAATTACTCCCAAGAGAAATCCTACAAAAGCGCCCAGCCCGGCTTTGAGAGCTTCGTGTGTGAGTTTGCCACCCAACAGTTCGCCAATGACGGCTCCCACGAGAGGACCGAAAATAATGCCCCATGGAGGGAAGAGGAATATGCCGATGACAGTTCCCGCTATACACCCCCGGTTCCCCCATTTGCTACCTCCGCTGTATTTCGTGCCGATGAGAGGTGTGAGGTAATCGAGCACCTGTACGATAATGACCAATATAGCCCAGACGATAAGTTGTGTCGCAGTAAACTGCACCTTGTCGGTGAGATGAAGAAGTATCATGCCCACATAAGAGAGCGGAGGACCCGGAAGTGCCGGAAGAAAGCAACCCGCTAACCCGACGAGCAAGCATATCGCTCCTACAATAATCCATATAATATCCATATCGTATCTATATTTTGCACGCTGTGCATGCAGAGTAAAAAGCGAGTCGGATAAAACCAATCTCTTTTTTTCGTGCCCAGCCCGACTTATTCTCGCATATTGCAAAGATAGTGAAAGGTAAGTGCAGAGGCAAACGGAAATTGCATTTTCGATTTGCCTCTGCCGAACCGTATCCTATATTCGTAGCGACAAAGATAATATGAACAAACACAGAAACAAATAAATTTGGTTATCTCCCTACCTTGCACTATTTTTGTCATGAACAAACCTAAAAAATAAATGCCTATGAATGACTGACAAGGAGAATTTAATCGTTTGCGGTTAATATATCGCAAGCACAACATATAAAAGCGTTAGCTTTATTTCTTGCTTTTCGAAACTTCGACAATTTCAGAGCAGACAAGAGTAAAGTGAGAACGCTCACGTTTCGGCGTGGGCTTTACTCGTTTATTTGTCTGCAAGGTAGTCGAAGACCTCGAAAAGCGAATAAAGGGTTGGCCTGCGTTTTTTATATGCCTATCACAAAAGTTTCATTTAACACCAATACAATTATGAAAACAAAATTCTTTTTATGGGCAGGCATATTTTCTCTTTTATTGACCGCCTGCGGAAACGACGATAACGGTGATGACCCGACAACATCGTTGAACGATTCGAAACTCGTTTTTACCAAAATGGCGAATTGCCCGGTGTCGGCAGAACTGCGTTCGACCGTTTATAACGGGCTGATTTATTTTAACTCGGGAGCCGGCGATTTCATCTCTTACAATCCGGCAAGAAACGAATGGAAAACACTCGCAAGAACTCCGGCTTCCTATTATCCCAGCTTATTCGTTTGGCAGGGAAAATTATATTGGCACGGCGGCAGTCCAAGCGATGACGTTCGCATCTATCGGCCGGAGAGCGACAGTTGGTCCGAGACAGATGAGTTTGCGCCACACGACAGATATGGTATGGTATACAATATCGGGAATAAAATCTTTTTATTATTCGGGCCTAATCACATTTGTAAAACATACCAATTCGACACACAGGACTGGAAGGATTTGGACGACCAGACAATCGCATACTGCACTTTTTGCACAATCGATAACTTGGCGTATGGCATTTACGATAACACCATTTATCAATTCGATCCCGAAACTTACATTGCGACCCCCAAAGTAAACATTCCGGGGGGAAACTATAATCGCTCCACACTTGCAGTATGTCCGTACAAAGAACAACAGATGTTGTATATTTGGAGTAATGAGTTTATTTATGGAACAGGTATTGTTGCGAGGGTAGGAATTTACACACCATCGACCAACGACTACATTGAAAAAGATTTTAGTACACACCCCGTTCAAGGAAGTTCGGAAGCAAAAGCCGATATACCGATGGTTATCAACAAACTGACGTATGTCGACGGAAGAGTCTTTGCGGGGCCTAACAATGCGGCGTTTTATGAGCTGAAAATCAAATAACTGCTACGGGAACTGCCGGGATTCGGATAGCCCATTACAAATTTCTTTATGACAGCGACTTTACTCGAACCACAAGGTCGCTGTTTTTTCTTGGCGAAACAGAACTGAAATAAATTTTGTTCTGTATTTACTTTGTACTACCTTTGCTTGCAAAACAAAAATCAATACAATGAAACTTAAAATTTATTTATCGCTATTATTGTTTTCCTTTTTAAGCGGAATGGTGTCGCAGGGTGCAGAACACCCGAAACGAGAATTTCGCGGCGCATGGATTCACACGGTAGGTCAGAGTCGCTACATGGAGATGAATCGGGATGCGATGCAAGACTATTTCGACCAAATGTTGGATAGTTTGCAGCATATCGGTATCAATGCGGTTATTTTCCAAGTGCGCCCGACGGCCGATGCCTTTTATCGTTCGGAGCTTGAACCGTGGAGCAAGTATCTGACCGGGAAGCAAGGCGTGGCTCCCGAACCGTTGTGGGACCCGTTGCGGTATATGATCGAGCAATGTCATGCCCGCAACATGGAGTTGCATGCGTGGCTCAACCCTTATCGGGTGGGAACTAATGCCGATGAGCCGCTCGCCGCATCGCACATCTATCATAAACACCCCGAATGGTTCGTTCGGTATGGCCGGCAGCTTTATTTCGATCCGGGGTTACCGGAATGCCGCCGCTTCATCGGCCGGGTAGTCGATGATATTGTGTCTCGATACGATGTAGATGCCATTCACATGGACGACTATTTTTATCCTTATCCGATAGAAGGCAGCGAGTTCCCCGATGAAAACAGTTACGCCCGGTACGGTAACGGCATGGATCGTGGCGATTGGCGTCGGGAAAATGTGAATGCATTGATTAAGGAATTGCACGAGATTATCAAATCGCGTAAACCGTGGGTGCGATTCGGTATCAGCCCGTTCGGTATTTACCGGAATCAAAAGAGCGACCCGGACGGCAGTGCGACGAACGGGTTGCAAAACTACGACCAGCTCTATGCCGATGTGTTACTGTGGACTCGCAACGGTTGGGTCGATTACATGTTACCGCAACTTTATTGGGAGATAGGTCATCAGGCCGCATGTGTCGAGACACTGATTTATTGGTGGAACAATCATGCCAACGGACGTCATCTCTACATCGGTCAAGACGTGGCACGTACGATGAATGCTACCGACGTGAATCCCATATACACGCAACTGAACCATAAAATGCAGTTAAGCCGTTATCTCGACCATGTAGGTGGAAACTGTTTCTGGCCGGGCTATTCCTTGTTGGAAAATTATAAAGGCATAGCCGACGACTTGAAGGGGTATTACCATGCGGTTCCCTCCCTTATCCCGGCCTATACGTTTATCGACACCAAGGCTCCCGACGAGGTGAAGGGCTTGAAGGCAAAATGGACTCCCGAGGGATACGAATTGCAGTGGAAGAGAAAGAAAACCGACGATGAGATGCAGAAGCAAATTTATTTCTGTGTCTATCGTTTTGCACCCAGCGAAGACATTTGTTTATGTGATGCATCACATCTCGTAGCCGTTACGCGGGACACGAAATTTTTGCTCCCTTATAAACACGGAACCCGCCAATATGTATATGTGGTGACCGCGGTAGACCGTATGCACAACGAAAGTAAGGGTAAGATAAAGAAAGTGAAGTTGTAAACCGGTATCTTCACCGCCCGATAAAAGCAGAAAGAAGTACATGGAAAAGTCGAGCTATATTTAACTTCCTCTGTTTTTACTCCTTCGGTGCTTTGTATGTATTCTTCCCCTTTTCCCTCCTCTGTACACTCTTAACCTCCTCCCTTGCCGTGCACCGTAGCATTGCGGGGTGTAGCGTCAGCCATATAGGGAAGGTGTCCGTAGGACGGAGGGGTTAGAAAACACCGGCAACAACAAAAATAACAGGGAGCAGCAACCTCTCCCTCTGTGTCGCGCAGCGATATAGGGGGAGTGCCCGCAGGGCGAGGGGGTTAAATTCCCTATAAAAAATCTAAGAAGCTGTTTTAAATTTATTCCGAGACAGATTAAGACCTATGTTGAAACAGATTGGAGTCCGAGATATGCAGTCAATAGCCCGCTATTGACAAAAATCAAGGGATTCTAGATGCGAGACAGAGGCTCAATATGGCCGGAACATACCTGCTTGCAATGATAATATTATTTCTCAATAAATTTAAAACAGCTTCTAATATTTAACCCCTCTCCGTAGGATTCACTCCTGCGGCGTCCCCTATCTCCGATTGAAAATCGAAGCAGGGGAGAAGTTGGAAACTACCAACCGACTAACAAAATAGCCCTCAACAAAATAAGTATAAGCATCTCAACCTCTCCCTTGCCATCTCCCATAGCACTACGGGTTGTTTTCCACATGGAAAATATAGGGAAGTAAGGGATTCATCGAAACAACCCCATCGATTTTCCAAGAAGAGTTTTAATATACTATTATACCCACCTTATAACACCACGAGGCACAGCAGAAAACAATACTTTCATCGTTATTGAAAATCCACCGGACCATCACAAAAAAACAACAGGCCGCTTCGACGAAGCGGCCTGTTGCGTATAGAGTCAAATCGTGTACGATTACAATTTCGGACCGGCAGCAACCAAAGCCTTACCGGCGGCATTACCTTCGAATTTAGAGAAGTTCTTGACGAAACGAGCGGCCAAATCCTTAGCTTTAACTTCCCAATCGGCAGCATTAGCATAAGTATCGCGAGGATCGAGGATATTTTTGTCCACACCCGGCAACTCAGTAGGAACAACGAAGTCGAAATAAGGAATAACCTTTGTCGGAGCTTTGTCGATAGAGCCATCGAGAATAGCATCGATAATACCACGAGTATCGCGGATAGAGATACGTTTGCCCGTACCGTTCCAACCGGTGTTCACCAAATAAGCCTTAGCGCCTACCATTTCCATTTTCTTAACCAGCTCTTCGGCATATTTGGTCGGATGCAATGACAAGAATGCAGCTCCGAAGCAAGCCGAGAAAGTAGGAGTCGGTTCGGTAATACCGCGTTCTGTTCCGGCCAATTTAGCGGTGAAACCAGACAAGAAATAGTATTTGGTTTGTTCTGCGTTCAAGATAGAAACCGGAGGAAGAACACCGAATGCATCGGCCGACAAGAAGATTACTTGTTTAGCGTGAGGACCTTTCGATACCGGTTCTACGATATTCTTGATATGATAAATAGGATAAGATACACGAGTATTTTCCGTTACGCTCTTATCTGCGAAATCGATCTTTCCGTTGGCATCAACCGTAACGTTTTCGAGAAGAGCGTCACGCGTAATGGCATTGTAAATATCGGGTTCGCTTTCTTTATCCAAGTTGATAACTTTGGCATAGCAACCGCCTTCGTAGTTGAACACACCGTCGTTGTCCCAACCGTGTTCGTCGTCACCGATAAGCAAACGTTTCGGGTCGGTAGACAAAGTAGTTTTCCCCGTTCCGGAAAGACCGAAGAAGATAGCTGTGCTCTTACCTTCTTTATCGGTGTTGGCCGAGCAGTGCATCGAAGCCATACCTTTCAAAGGATTCAGATAGTTCATGATTGAGAAGATACCTTTCTTCATCTCACCGCCGTACCAAGTATTCAAGATAACTTGTTCGTTAGTCTTCAAGTTGAAAACGGTAGCAGTTTCAGAGTTCAGACCCAGCTCTTTGTAGTTGTCTACTTTCGCTTTGGCTGCGTTGAACGATACGAAATCGGGTTCGCCGTAGTTAGCCAACTCTTCATCGGTAGGACGGATAAACATGTTCTTCACGAAGTGAGCTTGCCATGCAACCTCCATGATGAAACGAACTTTCAAACGAGTAGCGGGGTTAGCGCCGCAGAAAGTATCCATTACGAACAATCTCTTTCCCGAAAGTTCTTTAACGGCTTTGGCTTTCAAATCGGCCCAAGCTGCTTCCGAGCAAGGCTTGTTGTCGTTCTTATATTCATCGGTAGTCCACCAGATAGTATCTTTGCTGGCTTCATTCATCACAAAGAATTTATCCTTAGGAGAACGACCGGTATAAATACCTGTCATTACATTCACAGCACCGAGTTCAGTCACCTGACCTCTTTCATAACCTTCCAATCCTGCTTTGGTTTCTTCCTCAAACAGAACTTCGTAAGAAGGATTGTGTAAAATCTCTTTTACATCCTTAATACCATACTTGCTTAAATCTAATGTTGCCATTGTTTTTGAAATTTAATGGTTTATAAAATATTTCTCTTTTTTCTTAATCCATGAAAACCGACTGCAAAATTAAAAACAAATTCTACAAGTAACGATTTAATTAAAGAAAATTTTCGCTAATTGTTTGTATTTATTACAAACACACCCTCAATCGCTATGCCAAGATAGCAAAAAGGTCTGTTTCTTCCCTTTTTAAAGAACAAAACAAAAGAAAAAACAATCTATAATTTTCCAAAACAAAATTTATACGTACTTTTGCTCTTCGGCAAAAAACACAAAATATGGAAGTAATCAATTTTGCGGAAAAAAACTCGGTAATAAACCGATTTATGGCCGAATTAAGAGATGTAAATATTCAAACCGACCGAATCAGATTCCGGCGAAACCTCGAAAGAATAGGCGAAATAATGGCTTACGAAATAAGTCACCGGCTCCATTACTCCGAGAAAAAAGTAAAAACACCGCTGGGAACGGCCCATGTCAATCTTCCCGACGATACAGTTGTACTGGCCACTATTCTTCGGGCAGGTCTGCCTTTTCATCAGGGATTCCTCAGTTGCCTCGACGATGCCGAAAATGCATTTGTCTCGGCTTACCGGAAATATAAAGACAAGCTGAATTTCGACATCTTTATCGAGTATATCGCTTCACCGCGAATCGATGGTAAAGTATTGGTACTCACAGATCCCATGCTGGCGACAGGCGGATCTATGGAGCTATCCTACAAAGCCCTGCTCACCAAAGGCACACCCAAAGACATACACATCGCATCGGTAATCGCAAGCCGGCAAGCGATCGATTACGTGAAAGACCACTTCCCCGAAAACACGACAATATGGGTAGGAGCGATCGACGATAAATTAGACGAACACTCCTACATCGTTCCGGGACTTGGCGATGCCGGAGATTTGGCATACGGAATAAAGGAATAACAACCGAGAACAAATTGCTGAAATTATAAACATCATGTCAATCACTATTCAGGAAATATCAGGAACTCGCGGTTTGAAAAAGTTCGCAAAGTTCCCGATAAATTTATACAAAGGAAACGAATACTATGTACCGGCTCTGGTTCTGGACGAAGTAGGAACCTTGAATTCGAAAAACAATCCGGCGTTCGACTTCTGCGAATCGGTTTACTACATGGCCTATAAAGACGGGGAACCCGTCGGCCGAATTGCCGGAATCATCAACCACAAAGCGAATGAAAAGTCCGGGGAAAAAGCCGGACGCTTCGGATTTGTCGATTTCATCGACGACAAAGAAGTCAGCAAAGCGCTTTTCAATGCCGTCGAAAAGTGGGCAAAATCAAAAGGCATGACCGAAATACACGGGCCGCTCGGTTTTACCGACATGGATCCCGAAGGAACACTCGTCGAAGGGTTCGACCAACTAAGCACGATGTCTGCCATCTACAACTATCCATACTACCCGCAACACATCGAAAGCATGGGCTACGAAAAAGCGATAGATTGGGTGGAATACAAAATAAAAGTACCCGAATGCGTACCCGAAAAACATCAACGCATTAGCGACATCGTACAACGAAAGTACAATCTGCGAATTCTGAAATTCAAAAGCGCATCCGACGTATACAAAGGCAATTACGGTCAAAAAATTTTCGACCTAATCAACAACGCCTATGCCGATTTATATGGATATTCGACACTGTCTCAACGACAAATCGACTATTATGTAAAAATGTACATTCCGTTATTACGGCTCGAAAACGTAACAGCCATTGTCGACGAGCAAGACGATTTGATTGCCGTGGGTATTGCCATTCCTTCTTTGTCGAAAGCCTTACAGAAATCGAGAGGCCGGCTGTTTCCTTTCGGTTTTATCCATCTGCTCAAAGCCCTCAAAGGCAAAAACGACGGGGTTGACCTCTTGTTGGTAGCTGTCCGTCCCGACTACCAAAGCAAAGGAGTCAATGCGTTGCTATTCTCCGACCTTATCCCGGTATTCATTCAAAACGGTTACAAATATGCCGAGAGCAATCCCGAACTCGAAATGAACGAGAAAGTACAATCCCAATGGCAATATTTCGAACGGCAACAACACAAACGCCGCCGAGCCTATACAAAAAAGATATAACACGCCAGTGAGCGAATCACCCATACCCACCCCCTTTGTGTTCAATAAATGAACCACAAAGGGGGTGTTCCATTTATAATTACCCGCAACTTTTCCGGTAAACAAGTGACGATCAAACCGCGACAACCATAAAAACAGAGAAAGAGACAAAGGAGGAATCGAAACCCGGAAAGAAAAATACACTTTCGCCATCATCGAGTCTCGACGGACAACAACAAAAAATTCCCGATTCGGTATAAGGGTACACGACGTTTTTGGTGTCATAATATGTGAATCCTTAAAAATATTATCGACATGAGAAACTATTTTAACTCCATGAAAAAAATCAAATTCTCACTATTCTTTTTATTATCGGTATTCGGGCTATGTGCTCAAAGTCCTATTTTGGTTTTAGAAGCCGAAAACGCCGACTCCATTCATTCACCGGCGAGAGTTAAATCGGGCGATGGTTTCTCCAACGGGAAATACGTGGGAGGAAACGACCGGGGTAGTTACCTTTTCTTCCACAATGTGACGATGGAAAAAGCCGGAACCTATGAATTCAAAACTTATTTCAACTGCAACGGTGTACGTCGATTCACTGTAAAAGTAAACAATTATCCAGAGGTAGAATGTACCGTTAACGGAACGGCGAAATGGGATACTCCCCCCGCCGAAACGGCCAAGGTGCTGATTTACTTGGCTGCCGGGACGAATACCATAAAAATAACGCCCTATCCCACGACATCAGGAGGTCCGAATTTGGATAAATTCGAAATACTGGAAACCTCGGAATCTCCCCTGCCTGTACCCCAAGAAGGTTTTCCTATAACATTGGAAGCCGAATACGCCCATTTATATGGAGCCTTGAAAGTAAAAAATCTGGAAGGTATGTCCAATGGTCGCTACGTGGGAGACTTCAACAACAAGAGTAATTCCTACCTGCAATTCACGTGCGTCGATATACCCGAGGAAGGGCCGTATGAATTGAAAATCTTTACAAACGACCCCACAGGACGTCCTTTGGATATCCAAATCAACAACTATGCAAAAACCTATATCAATGTAAACAAGTCCGAAGGCAAATGGGATCAACTGCCCACGGCAGAAACATCGGTATTGGTTTGGTTGGACAAAGGGCTGAACACGATTTCGTTCACCGAATCATGCCGGTACGACGGGCCCAACATCGATAAGATAGAAATACATGAAACCGACCAGACTATGGAAAAACCCGACATCGAAAAACCCTATCCCGAATCGTGTAAGGAAATCGACGAATACAAAATATCATTCATGGGATCCTCTGTCTGCTATGGAACAGGAGCGACAAACGATTACGGATACGCCTACATATATACCGACCTGCTGAAACAACGTAAACAAGAAAACATCGGCAAAGACTGGACCACCTCGAACATCTCCATCGGCGGGAATACGACCCAAATGGTACTCGACCGTTGGGAACGAGACCTATTACGGGATTGCGGACGCTACGTGTTCTACGGGTTGTCGCTCGGCAATGAACGGAACAACGGCACTCAAACCGACCAAGCCGCGAAAAATTACGAGAAAGGCATGAAACAATTGATTCGCCAAGCCGACTCCGTAGGTATCGTGCCGGTCATGGCAAGTAACTATGCCAACGGAGGATTCAACGAATCCGATTATGAGATTTTGAAAAACCTAAACCTGACCATACAGCAATGGGAAGTACCTTCGGTAAATATGCTGGGAGCTGTCGACGACGGAGCAGGACGCTGGGTCAAAGCGATTGAAAGCGATGGAGCACACCCCAATTCGGACGGACATCGGGAAATGTCCTACGCCATAGTACCGTCACTCTTCGATGCTCTGGATGCCGGGAAAACCATTCCGCAACGACAAGAAAGCACCGCCTATGCTTTGGGCAAAGCGTCCGCTACACAACACATCGAATTTGTACCGGAAAATATCGTTCACCCCTTCACCCTTTCATTTGAAGTGAAAGCCTCTTCTGCCGGAACTCTCGCCTCGTTCGAGACCGAAAACGGCACGGGTAATATTAAAATCGACGAAAACGGAAATATCGTTTACGAATCGCCATCGGACGGACAAATCACATCGACCACCTCGGCGAATGACGAATGGTTATGTATATCCTTGACGCACTATTATGCGTGGGGAATGACCCAACTGTATGTGAACGGCGTAAAATGCGGAGAGCTTTCCGAAAAGCTCGTAGCAACGAAATTTGCCTTAGGCGGGAGTAATGCGCCCGATAAGGCAGACTATCGCCAACTGTTCTTCTGGCGTTCGGGTATGAACGATAAAGAAATCGCCGCCGTGGCCGAAGGCAAAATGTTACGGTCGAGCTTGGAAATCTATGCTCCTTTAAGCAACGAAAGTCCGCTGATCAATCTGGCACAAAGCACAAACACACTCGCATTAGTAGAAAACACGACATCGGGAATTGCTTCCCTCAAAGGACGTTGTATGTTGTTCTCGCCCAATCCTGTAAAACAGGGAGAACGTGTAAACGCCGGTTGTTCGGGAATATTCGAAATCTATTCGGTGAACGGTATGTTGCTCGACAGGCAAACCCTCCGAAATGAAAACGAAACGATTTCTACCGACGCCCTGACAGCCGGTACTTATGTAATCCATTCGAACGATACGGGAAAAATAGGATTGTTGGTTATCTACTAAGCGTACCACCGCACTATTCGATAAAGAGAAAATACCATTACCCAATATCCGGGTGGTATTTTCTCTTTATTATTTTTTTTATTTTTTCGGCAAATACTGGCTTTAACCATAAAAAATAGTTAATTTTGCTGCGTTTTTTCAAATCGGTCACCCGACCGATTAGAGAGGTTATTAATTTGTTGAACCCCGATGTCGAAATCGGGCTCTTCGAATAATAGGTATAAAATAGGTAAAATGATGAAAAGTACATTAGATTTTCACCCGAAGTTTCTCGCTTCGCTGGCAAGCTATTCCAAAGAAAAATTTACGAAAGACCTCATGGCCGGTATCATCGTCGGTATCGTCGCTCTGCCTTTGGCTATCGCTTTCGGTATCGCCTCGGGCGTATCTCCCGAAAAAGGTCTCATCACCGCCATTATCGGCGGATTCATCGTCTCTTTCTTAGGCGGGAACAGCGTGCAAATAGGCGGGCCTACCGGAGCATTTATCGTTATCGTGTACGGCATTATACAAGCCTACGGATTGGAAGGACTGGCGATAGCCACTTTCATGGCCGGTTTGATATTGGTCTTGATGGGCTGCTTCCGCTTGGGAACCATCATTAAGTTCATTCCCTACCCCATTGTCGTGGGATTTACCAGCGGTATCGCGCTTACCATTTTCGCCACACAGATAAAAGACCTGCTCGGATTATCGATGGACAGCGTCCCCGCCGATTTCATATCCAAGTGGGTCGCTTACTTCCAGCACATCGAGACCACCAATTTCTGGTCGCTGGGTATAGGAATACTCAGTATTCTCATCATTGCCTACACTCCCCGTATCTCCAACAAAATACCGGGCTCCCTCATGGCGATTATTCTCATGACCGTGCTCGTCTATGTGCTCGAACGTCTTTGGGGAATCGAAGGAATAGAAACCATCGGAGACCGTTTTAACATCAGCAATGAAGTTCCCGAGCCGCAAGCTCTGAATATCAATATGGAGACGATAAACCAATTACTCTCTCCGGCATTTACCATCGCCGTATTGGGAGCCATAGAGTCCCTGCTATCGGCCACCGTCGCCGACGGTGTAACCGGCGACAAAACCAACTCCAATACCGAGCTTATCGCACAGGGAGCAGCCAATATCGTGGTTCCTTTCTTCGGGGGAATCCCTGTCACCGGAGCCATTGCCCGTACCATGACCAATATCAACAACGGCGGGCGTACCCCCATTGCCGGTATAATACACGCTATCGTCCTTTTGTTGATATTCCTGTTCCTTATGCCGCTTATCAAGCTCGTGCCCATGTCGTGCCTCGCCGGTGTATTGATCGTCGTTTCCTATAACATGAGCGGTTGGCGCACGGTACGTTCCTTGCTGAAAAATCCAAAATCGGACGTGTCGGTACTCATCATCACCTTCCTGCTTACCGTTATATTCAATCTTACGATCGCCATCGAAATCGGGCTATTGTTGGCCGTTGTCCTCTTCTTGCGCCGCATGACAGAGACCACGCAAATATCGGTACTCCACGACGAGCTCGATATTGCGACCGGAACCGAATCGACTACCCACGAAGTCTTGAAAGTAGCCAAAGGCGTGGAAGTTTACGAGATAGAAGGCCCGTTCTTCTTCGGGGTAGCCACCAAGTTCGACGAACTGATGCGTAGTATGGCCGATCGTCCGCTGGTGCGCATTATCCGTATGCGGAAAGTACCTTTTATCGATTCTACGGCTATCCATAACCTCGAAATCCTGATTACCTCGTCGCAGAAAGAGAAGATACATGTCATTCTGTCGGGGGTCAATCCCACGGTACATGCCACCCTCAAAAAGGCGAATATAGACCGGCTTATAGGCGACGACCATATCTGCGACCACATTACCAAAGCCGTGGCAAAAGCCAACGAGTTCGTCGCAGAAATGAAGAAATAAAAGAGGCTCCGAACGTTCTACATACGACAATCCCCGTGTTCTGAGAGAACACGGGGATTGTCGTATCATTTCATTGAAAGTCTGTTTATTTCAACTTCCACTCTACCCCCTCTTTGGTGTCTTTGATTTCAAAACCTATCTCGGACAACCTGTCGCGAATGTAATCCGAGGTCGTCCAATCCTTACGAGCCTTAGCCTCCTTACGCACATCGAGCAATAAATCCACGGCTTTATGATAGGCCTCGTTCCCCTCTTCCGAAACACCGGCCTCTTCGCGAATGCCCATGATATCGAAAAGGAATATACGGAAAGTTTCCTTCAAATGAGCCGAATCCTCAACCGACAAAGTAGCTCCTCCCGCCAATACCGTGTTGATAATCTTCACGGCTTCGAACAAATGGGAGATAACGATAGGCGTACTCAAATCATCGTTCATCGCCTCGTAACAACGTTCGCGAATGGTTTTCACATCGACCGTGGAAACTTCGGCAGGCTCGATCTTCGAGAGGTTGTCCCACCCTTCGAGCATACGTTGCAGGGCCTTTTCCGATGCCTGCAAGGCCTCGTTGCTGAAATCGACCGTGCTGCGATAATGCGCTTGCAAGATAAAGAAGCGTATCGTCATGGGCGAATAAGGCTGTTGCAACAATTTGTGATTACCGGAGAAGAACTCGTCGAGCGTAATGAAGTTACCCAACGATTTGCCCATCTTCTGCCCGTTGATGGTAATCATATTGTTATGCATCCAATAGTGCACCGTCTCGTGCCCCTGCGCAGCCACCGATTGGGCTATCTCGCATTCGTGGTGGGGGAAAAGCAAATCCATGCCTCCGCCGTGAATGTCGAATTCCTCGCCCAAGTACTTGGTGCTCATAGTCGAACATTCGAGATGCCAGCCGGGAAAACCGTCGCTCCACGGCGAGGGCCACCGCATGATATGTTCAGGAGAAGCCTTTTTCCAAAGAGCGAAATCGAAACTATTGTGCTTCTCGCTCTGTCCGTCGAGCTCCCGCGTCGTGTTGAGCAGGTCGTCGATATTGCGCCCCGACAACTTGCCGTAATGGTGGTCTTTATTATACTTCACTACATCGAAGTAAACCGACCCGTTACTTACATAAGCATATCCGGCCTCTATAATCTTTTTGATATATTCGATCTGTTCGATAATATGCCCCGACGCATGCGGCTCGATACTCGGCGGCAACACGTTAAGAGCTTCCATCGCCTTGTGATAACGATTCAGATAATATTGTACCACCTCCATCGGTTCGAGCGATTCGAGCCGTGCTTTTTTGGCGACCTTATCCTCCCCTTCGTCGGCATCGTTTTCCAAATGCCCTACATCGGTAATATTGCGCACATAGCGCACTTTATATCCCAAATGCCGTAAATAACGGAACAATACGTCGAACGTGATAGCGGGACGGGCATGTCCCAAATGAGCATCCCCGTAAACCGTGGGACCGCATACATACATACCCACGTAGGGAGGGTTCAACGGTTTGAACTCCTCTTTTTTTCGGGTAAGTGTATTATAGATATAAAACGGTTGTGTCATATCGAGTATATTATGGATTCAGTTCCCGTAACGCTTAATCGTTGCTACGACCTCCGAAAATACGAAGCAGATAAAGGAACAAGTTGATAAAGTCGAGATAAAGCGACAGAGCGCCTATCGTCGCCAACTTCCCGGTCTGGGAAGGATCGGTCACATAGGCCGCATTCTTGATCTTTTGGGTGTCCCATGCCGTCAATCCGATAAACAAAGCCACGCCGAACAAACTGATAATCCAGTCGAGAGTACTGCTTGCCACGAATATATTGACAACAGATGCGATGATCAACCCGAACAATCCCATGATACAATAGCTCCCGAACTTGGTCATATCGTTCTTGGTAACCATGCCATACACGCTCATCGCCCCGAACACGCCGGCGGTAATAAAGAACGTATAGGCGATAGAGCCCAAATCGTACACGACGAAAATGGACGAAAATACCACTCCGTTAAGAACAGCATACAAATAGAACAACAGCGTGGCGGTCGTCGTGCTCAGTTTATTCAACATGCCCGAGACAACGAAAACAACGGCAAGCTCGGCAATCATCAAGCCGAAAAAGACAGCCCGGTTTCCCAAAACGACCGACAATATAGCCGGAGAAGAAGCCACATACAACGATGTAAGAGCCGTCACGACAAGGGCGAGGAACATACGTCCGTACACCTTACGCATCACCATCGACAAAACCGATGTCCCGGTAGTCGATTTATAAGAAGAATCATACAAATTTTCCATTTCTTTCTATTTTAACAGTTATTTTTTACATACGGTCGGGCACTTCGATACCGAGCAATCCCATACCGGTTTTTATCACTTTGGCGACGTTGGCCGAAAGCATTAGGCGGAATGCCCGTACTTCGGCGTTTTCTTCGCGCAGAATCGAATAATCGTGGTAGAACTGATTGTATTCCTTCACCAAATCATACACATAGTTGGCGATAAGCGAAGGGCTGTATATACGACCGGCTTCGGCGACCACAGCAGGGAAATCGGCCAAATGCTGAATGAGCGAAATCTCTTTTTCAGAGGGTTCTACCTTAGCGGTGTCCACTTGGCGATAATCGATACCGGCTTCGGCAGCCTTGCGCATGACCGAGCAGATGCGGGCGTGGGTGTACTGAATGAAAGGCCCCGTGTTCCCGTTGAAGTCGATCGACTCTTTGGGATTGAAAGTCATGTTCTTGCGGGGATCGACTTTCAAGATAAAGTATTTCAATGCGCCTAAACCCACGATACGAGAAATTTCTTCCGCTTCCTCGGCGGTACAGCCGTCGAGTTTGCCCAATTCGGCCGATGTCTCGCGAGCGGTGGCGATCATCTCGTCCATCAAGTCGTCGGCATCCACTACCGTACCTTCGCGCGATTTCATTTTTCCTTCGGGCAACTCCACCATACCGTAGGAGAAATGCACAAGATCTTTGCCCCATTTGAACCCGAGTTTGTCGAGCAATATAGAAAGAACCTGAAAATGGTAATTTTGTTCGTTGCCCACCACATAAATCATCTTATCGATGGGGAAATCTTTGAAACGCAACTTGGCCGTACCGATGTCCTGCGTCATGTACACCGATGTTCCGTCGCTGCGCAACAGCAATTTGTGGTCGAGCCCCTCTGCCGTCAAGTCGGCCCATACCGAGCCGTCCTCTTTCCGATACATGATACCCTTTTCCAATCCTTCGAGCACTTTCTCTTTCCCTTCGAGATAGGTCTGCGACTCGTAATATATCTTATCGAAGTCCACGCCCAAGCGACGATACGTCTCGTCGAATCCGGCATAGACCCAGTTGTTCATCATCTCCCAAACCGAACGAACCTCGGGATCGCCGGCCTCCCATTTGCGCAACATGGCGCGGGCTTCCTGCATGAGCGGCGAGGCGGCCTCGGCCTCTTCGGGGGTCATGCCTTTGGCTTCCAGTTCTTTCAGTTCTTGTTTATAATGTTTGTCGAACAACACATAGAAATCACCGATAAGGTGGTCTCCTTTTTTTCCGGCCTTTTCGGGAGTGACACCGTCGCCCCATTTTTGCCAAGCCAGCATCGATTTACAGATATGAATACCCCGGTCATTGACGATATTGGTTTTCACCACCCGATTGCCATTGGCTTTCAAAATCTCGGAAAGACTATATCCCAACAAGTTGTTGCGCACATGTCCCAAATGTAACGGTTTGTTGGTATTGGGCGAGGAATATTCGACCATGACCAAAGGAGCATCTGCGGCAGCTTTATGCGTCCCGAAATCGGCCTCTTCGTCGATGTGATGCAACATCTGGCTCCAAAACGAAGGAGCGATCACCAGATTGAGAAAGCCCTTGATTACATTGAACGAAGCGACTGCCGGCTCATTGGCGAGAAGATACTCGCCTATCTCCTGAGCCGTAGCTTCGGGAGCCTTATGAGAGGCTTTCAAAAAAGGGAACACCACCAACGTGAGATTTCCTTCGAACTCTTTCTTCGTCTTTTGAGGAACTGTCGTTCCGGGAGCTGCCTCGATTCCATACAAAGCTTTCACCGCTTTGACCGCAGCATCGGATATAATCTGTTCTATTTTCATGTACTATACTCGTTTAATGGGTACAAAGATAGTGCAAGATGAGAGCAAAAAGAACAAATCCATTTGTTTTTTTGCCGAATCGCAGCCTATATCGGACTTTTGTCAAAGATAGTACAAGTCGAATGCAGAGCAAAAAGAACAAATGGATTCAGTAGAAAATTCATGAGGGCAGACTTGAATATTAACAATAAATCTTTTGTCGGCAACCACATTCCGATCTCCTCGGCAAGTGGTTAAGAAAAGCAGCCGAATAGATTTTGATGATATTCAACCCCTCCGTCACTTCGTGCCACCTACCCTATATTTTGCTGGGCAAAACACCCCGTAAGGCTACGGGATACGGCAGGGAGGAGGGAAAAATACCCACAAAGCATCGGAGCGGATAAAAGCTGTTCAAGAGGATACTTTCAACACTCTCCCTCTGCTCATCGTAGATGAGATAGGGGGAGTGCCCGCAGGGCGAGGGGGTTAAGCCTTCAAAATATAACATGCTATTTTCCAACCCCTCTCTTCGTCGCTATCGCTCCTCTGTCTCTCCCCTATATTTTGCGCCGCAAAAACACCCCGCAATGCTGCGGGACACGGCAAGGGAGAAGGTTAGAATGTTTTGTCTTGTTGCGTAGAAAACTATAAAAGCTAAGAAATGTGTTGTACTCCTCCTCTGCGCACGAATGTGCGATAGGGGAGGTGTCCGTAAGGACGGAGGGGTTGAAAACAACATCATATCAGTCTGTTTATACCGGACATATCCCTTTCTCCCCTGCCATGTCCCGCAGCATTACAGGGCACAGCAGGGGAGGAGGGTGGAAATCTTTCGACAACATCGTTCTGCTGCTGTTTTAATTTTTCTTTGCTTTGCGGGTATTTCTCCTTCTCCCCTGTTACGTTAGTAGAGTATAGGGGGGAGACACAGAAGAAACGACAGTTTCTGAGGAGAGGGGTTAAGAAGAATCGCTTAGAAATTTTTAAAGGGTTTAGAAGAACCTCTTTCCTATCCCATGCACCATGCCGTTGCGGGCTGCGGCGAAACGGGCAGATGCGGGAAATATCCTTTGGGAGAAGGAGGCGGAGGTGTAGGCGGCGCAGGAAGAACTTTGGGCAACCGGAGCGATTTGCCGGTCTTCTTGCGACGGCTGCATTTCGCCAATCGCCCCTGCTTCCATTGTTTGCGTTTTTCCTCCATATCCTTTTTCACCTCATCTTTGGCAGCCCAATAACGACGAGCGACCTCTTCCCAAAAACGACTGGCAAATTCTTCATAAGGATGCTTTTCACCCTCGGGCAAATCATATGCATCGGTCTCGTCAATGGCACTGACAATAGACGAAAAATAGTATGCCGCGCGTTTACACCATCGGTAACGCTGCACATATTCCCCCGGCAAACGTCCCTCGGCTATCATTTTGTCGATGTCGTTGTCGGTTTGTTGCTCTTCCTGTTCCCGACTGTGCCGTTCGAGCGTATCGACACAGCGGGTTACCGCCGTGATCTGTTTCGGTTGAGTCTTGGGATCGAGCTCCAACAGCTCGTTATAGTATTTGAGCAGTACGGCTTGGCGGGTCGATTCTATCGCCGTGCGCAAGTTTACAAAAGGTTCTTCTACCATCGTCTCGTATTTTTCGACAAATGTATGATCGAGATACGTTCTTTTTTATGGCATAACCGAACTTTAAACAGACCGCTCAACAGAATGCATTAATAAGAAACGGCACGCTTACTTCGAGTGCTATGCCATGTAAAATAGCTATCGGTATAAGTTCTTCTCCCTTATACGAACTTCGCACGATCATGGGAAGGCACACGTCCATCGAATTGATACCCGCTACCGAAATAGGAACCAACCTCCCACCCCAACGAGCGAGAACGGGTGTACCGAACAAAGCGATCATCTCGCGTATGACATTGGCGAGCAAAGCGATAGTCGCCAACTCGGCAGCTCCTTGCGGACCGAGAGTGGCACTTTTAATATCGGCTATCAACACCGACGATAACGAGTAATACCCGAAACCGCTGCCGATCGTCAAACAATCGTTCAAATCACGCCCATGCAGCAAAAAAACACCTATGGCCGAAAATAAAAGTGTGCCACCGATAGTAAAAACAGGCAAAAGAGACATGCGGGGATTAAGCGAATGGAATAATCCGCGTAAATCGTTGTTCGAACCTAAACTAATTCCCACTTGTACAATCAACAGCGAAAGAATAATTATAGGCAAATCATGACCGAGCAACCACTCCGGAGCGAAATCGCCCAACCCTACAAATACCCCAGCAAGGAAACAAACCAAAATCATCAAATTCCCTTTCATGATTCACCTCCTTTCTTAAAAAACAAACGTTGAGCTACACGAGCGGCCACAATACTCCCAAGCACACCGAGGCAAGCAATTACAGCCGCTTGCCAACCGAAATTGTAAAAATTATCTACGAGATTACGATCGGACCCTATCGACACCCCGAACACAAATAACAGGACACAAACGGTAATCTGTATGCTCCATTTCGTCACGCCGACGAAAGAACGTCCGCGCAACATATATCCTACGCCAACACCCAAAACCAAAAGGATCAAAATACGAAACATAATTTGACTGTCTTTTATGCCACAGACTACAACGACTCCATCGTCGTATCCGAGCTACGTTTATACGAATGAAAATAACCGGATAGGGCTTTCGCCCGCAAAAGGGGAAAAGAAAACGAGATTTTATAAATTATCCCCCTAAAAATCGATTGGCAGTCAAATAAAGCCACTGAACCAATGGACATGCACGATCGAAAGCGCACGTACTCCCCTGCGCCTTACACCGAAACAAATATGCTTGCCCTGTTGAATCATACGAATAACTGAATAAAAATTCGAATGCAAAGGTAATACTCTTCTCCGAATTCTCCAAATCAGGCACACCATTTTGTTTTCGCTACCGAGGGGAAAAGAAAGAATACATCTCAACTTTTCCATGTATTTCTTTCCGCCTTTATCGGGCGGTGAAGCCAAAAGGAAAACGGCGGGTAACGGGCAAAGTAATCCGATACTAACTATAAGATGAAACACTTTCGGTTAGGTGGAGCTTGTCCAGCTTTTTGGGGCAGTTCACCTTTAAACTCCTCCCCTTGCCGTGCCCCGTAGCATTGCGGGGTGTGGCGTTAGCCATATAGGGGAGGTGGCACGTAGTGACGGAGGGGTTGAAAAGCGCTATCTCATCAGTCGGTTTATATCGGATATTCACCCCCTCGCCCTACGGGCACTCCCCCTATCTCATCTACGATGAGCAGAGGGAGAGGATTGAAAATGGTATTTCTCGTTTCGGCACAAAGATAGCTTTGTACCCTTCTCCTCTATCGCATAATACTACGGGACACGGCTGGGGAGAAGGGATTAAAAAAACTCAGCGGTATTTACACCGCCCGGTAATAATCCTGCAAAAGACAGCGAGCGATGAAGTCCCAGTTTTCGGTTACAAGTGCGGAGTCTCCGTCGGCAAAGCGGGCATCGGGAAGTAGTCGGTTTTCGCACAAATAGATGAGTAGGTCTATGGGGCATCGCCCGGGTACGGTAAGGAGCGACAGTGCATCCCTCCGGGCTACCTGCGGGTCGTAACAAGGATTGGCAGGGTCGCATACGCATTGGGCTATATCCGAAGCGATGAGCATGCCTTTGTAAGGCGTGACATAGAGAATAAAGTTCTTTTTCCCGGCGAGGTGCGAGAGGTGTCCGCCTTCTGTCTCTCCCCATTGCATCCCTTCGGTAAGAAATTTGTCCAACTCCGAGTAAGAGTCTATGTATTTGACAGGCATGCCTCCGGTTTCTCGGGTGAATTGCCGGTAATAGGGGTGCAGTTCCTTTTTCTCTTCCGCTTCTTCGGGGAAGGTGTGTTGCCAAAGCAAAGAGACCCATTCGTGAGCAAAGAGCGCCAAAGGTCCGGCCGGCAGAGTATATAGCGATTCCCGACGCAGCTCGCCGAGCTTGGCGATTCTTTCTTTGTCTCCATGCGATTTACTCTGTGCTTCGTGTGAAAGCTGCCGGGCGAGCGAACGATTGGAAGGGCCCAACAGAAACGAATCCCAAAAGAGCCATTCGGCGAACCGGTAACGGGATTCGGGGTCATCGGTATCGTTCAGTTCGGGAAGACAAAATTCTTGTAACAAGGGTGAGTCGGGAGCTGTTTCGTATTCCGACTCTAACAGATCGTAAATCGTATCGGCCGTTGCGACGAGACGATCGTCGAGCGGGGAAAGAATCTCGTGCAAGGAGTCGTGCGTACAAAGCAGATACCAAAGTAGCACTCGCAGGTCTTCCCGATTTACTTCCCCGTCGTAGTAATTCTCGGCGGGAAAGAATGGCAGGGTACGACCGTAGAGCGAACGGTGGTGGGAGAGAAACGTTGCCCACAGTCCCGTACCGGACAGAATATCGGCAAAATAACCTACGACATCGCAACAAAGACTTTTGGTGGCCTCCTCGGTTAATCTTTCTTTCAACGGAGATATGTTTACGAGGTCATATACTCGGTTGGCCAGTTGCGTATAGTAACGATCGCTGTCGGTCGTTTGTGTATAAGGCTGTCGAGAAAGCCATTGTTGCAAAGTGATGTTCATTGTCTTTCCTTTTTTACGAGATTAGTTATTCCGAGTCACACCCGAAAAGATAACGAGTTCGAGAGAATTCGTCTCCTGTCGGTTGTCAGGCTTCCCCGCCGGGAGCCATGAAAGGAGGCATACCGCCCCGTTGAGGATCGTTCATTTGTATAGGCCCGAATTGAGCTTCGTATTTGCGTATGTTGTCCTGCAAGGCGAATAACAATCGTTTGGCATGCTCGGCCGTGAGAATGATACGCGATTTCACCGGAGCTTTGGGAGCACCCGGAGTCATGCGGATAAAGTCGATAACGAACTCCGACGGAGCATGTGAAATAATAGCGAGATTGGAGTAAATGCCTTCGGCTACTTCGGCAGACAATTCTATCTGGATTTCCTTTTTTTCTTCCATAATCAGTTCAGTTTAAAGTAATAGTATTTATAGTTGAAATTTACTTGATTTACATAAAGTTGCAGCGTCGTATAAGGACGGCTTCGATAAGCCGAGATATTGAACGACGAGTATAGATTGCTCCAATGTCCCTCTGGGTCGTCGTTGCGACTGTGTCGCAACTGTACTTTCAAGGTATCGCCGGAAAGTTCGGCTTCGTCGGCGACAAGCAGGATGCTGTGCGGCCGGCTGTGGTAATCGATACGATACCTCAGATTAAGGAAGTCGCCGGTTTTCCATGCGCTTTGCAAATAGAGAGTGTCGTCGGGCAACTGGTCGATTTTGTCATGGGGTACTATTCGGAGCGTGTCGAAATGAATAGCCGAAAGCGCTTGTATTTCTACCTGCTTTTTGTGTTCCGACAACGTTTCTATCGGGCGGTATTGCAGCAATACGCGCACTCCCTCGCCCATGTCATCGCTATTTACTTCCGAAACGGGATAAAGCGTATCGACCGGAGCGGAATCGGTTGTCTGGTAGGTGAAATAAGGATTGCCTTTATTCGTATGGCAAGTGACGATGTCGGCATAGAAGATGCCGTAAATATCTTTTTCATCGTCTCCGCAAGCCGTTGCGAAGATAGATAAAAGGATAAAGGAGCAACCATATAACCAACTCTTTTTCATTTGTATGCCTTGTTTTATTCTTCGACAGAAGCGGGAGAAACGATGGAGCCGTCTTTCATGAAGAGGGTACGATCGGTCATTCGAGCCAACGTCTCGTCGTGCGTGACGATGACGAACGTCTGTTTGAACTCGTCACGCAGGTCGAAAAACAGTTTGTGCAATTCGATTTTATTTTTCGAATCGAGACTTCCCGACGGCTCATCGGCTAGTATGACAGAGGGGCGGTTTATCAATGCTCGGGCAACGGCTACTCGCTGTTTTTCACCGCCCGACAGTTGAGCCGGTTTGTGTCCCAGTCGGTCGCTCAGGCTCAGGAAATCGAGTATCCGCTTGGCTTCCTGTTCTGCATCCGATTGTTTTTTCCCCCCGATGAGAGCCGGAATCATCACATTTTCGAGAGCCGTAAATTCAGGCAGCAACTGGTGGAACTGGAATACGAATCCGATGTTACCGTTTCTGAAACGCGCCATTTCCCTATCGGGGAGGTTATCCACCCGCCTGCCGTCGTATAAGATTTCCCCGCAATCGGGCTTGTCGAGCGTTCCCACGATCTGCAACAAGGTTGTTTTGCCGGCTCCGCTCGCCCCCACGATGGAGACGATTTCGCCCTGTTCGATCACGGCATCGATACCTTTCAGTACCTCCAAAGAACCATAGCTCTTGTGTATGTTTTTTATCTCTATCATACTTCTGTTAGTTTTCTGATGACATGCCCCGCCAGATAACACCCGAAGATTGCCGGCAGATAAGAAATCGTCCCGACGGTCGATTTTTTATTACGTTCTCCTTCCACGACCACGATGGCGTTACGATCGGCCTGCTCGGTGGAGAATACCGTTTTCAGACCTTTGGAGATACCCTCTTTCCGCAATCGCAATCTCACCGCTTTTGCCAAAGCGCAATGGTAGGTATCGGCTATGTCGGCTATCCGTATGGCCGACGGGTCTTTGCGTCCGCCTGCACCCATCGATGAAACGATTTTGATTTTATGCCGCAGGCAATAGGCGATCAAAGCTACCTTCGGCGCCAGCGTGTCGATGGCATCGATGACAAAATCTATTTCGCCGCCCTCCAACAAAGCGGGAATATCTTCCTCTTCGATAAAACGGTGTTGTGCCGTCAGCTTCAAATCAGGGTTTATATCGAGAAACCTTTCTTTCAATACTTCGACTTTGGGTTTTCCTAATGTACTGTGCAAAGCGACTAATTGTCGGTTTAGGTTGCTCTCGGACACGGTGTCTCCGTCGATAATCGTCAAAGCTCCTATACCGGCTCGCACGACCATTTCGGCGGCATAAGCCCCTACACCACCCACCCCCACGACAAGGACGTGGGCATTTTGCAATCGCTTTATCGGTTCATCGCCAAACAGCAGCCGGGTACGTGACAACCATTCGTCCATCTTTTCTTATGCGGTTTGTCTGTATATAATTGAATGACGAAGATACTCTTTTTTACCGAAAATCGGAAATAGCCGAGGCAAATTAAAGTCGAATGTATTGGCAATAGTAATATAGACAACGGTTTTTCGTCGATTCAGAAATGCGATTTGTCTTTTACTCACGACTTCCGTGGCACACGGATAGGCAGGACGATAGTAATCGATATGATTTTTATTCTATTTATAGATTTTATTCACAGGATTTTTGGTAAAAATAAGATTCATTGGGTTTTTCGGTAATCTCCTCATTGTATATTTGCGCCGTGAAGTTACGAAAAGAGTGTAATTTATTGGAAATGAGCGTAGGTTAATTGCTCTTGATAGTAATAGGTTACGATTTAGTTAGTTATCTACTGCATTATCCTTCT
>OMGP01000573.1_pt1 | contig 36685 bp, 40 predicted proteins | sample 1646091 | NCBI WGS metagenome assembly OMGP01 (sample SAMN05578580, study PRJEB25193) | human gut metagenome | biome: Human Microbiome; feature: human-associated habitat; material: feces | host: Homo sapiens | place: USA:Birmingham | reverse complement strand
GATTCATGGTACAGTTACCAGTTCAGATACTGCTCCGTGAATAATTCAGGATTATATAGATAATGATAAAAATACGAAAATTGTAACCCCTTCCATCAAGGGATATTAACGGTATGTATTTTTTGAAGAAAATTATATCGGCCACACAGGAGGATGAACATTTATGATGGACTTGTATGGAAATGGATTATTACTTGGAGAAAAAACCCTGGACAGCTTATGGATGAGACAGAACCTGACTATGAACAACATTGCAAATGTTGATACGCCAGGCTTTAAGTCACAATATATGACCTTTGAGAATGAACTGGCACAGAAGATCCGGTCTGCTCTTACTGTGAAGAAGACTTCTATGAAAAATGTGGCAAGAGGGATTGAAAATATGAGACCGTCTGTCCATACAACCTTAAATGAATCAACCAGACTGGATGAGAATAATGTGGATATGGATCAGGAACAGGTTGAATTGGCAAGAACAGCTTATGAATACCAGTTTATGATCAGTTCTGTAAGTAGCGACCTTTCACGTCTGCGCAGCGCAGCTAAAAACTTTTAAATCATACAAATTATACAGTTAAGGAGAAAATATAAAATGATTGAACAGGTGAATGGGTTTATTACCCCTATGAAAGGGTGGGATGCTGTTGAAAAGAATGATAAAAAAATAACAGGAACAGAAAATGGCACAAAATCTGTGTTCCAGTCAGTGCTTGAAGATACAGTGCAAAATGTTTACGACACACAGAAGGATGTAGAACAGAAACAGTATCTTCTGGCAACGGGGCAGTTAGAAGATGCCCACAGTCTTCCAATCGCCCAGGCAAAAGCAGAACTGAGCCTGGAAGTTATGATCTCTCTTAGAAATAAAGCAATGGAAGCGTATAACGAAATTTTAAAGATGAGTGTTTAATACTGCTGGCCATGGAATGGAACAGTAGATTTTTAATATTTGCTATATATGGAAATGCAAAGGATGAATGGAACAGTGCAGAATCTAAAAGAAGCATGGCAGAAGATGCCAGGGAAAACAAAAAAAATGATCGCAGTCATTGCAGCGGGGACGATTATCCTGGCGGCAGCCGGACTTCTGGTCCTGAATATAGGCACGAAAAAAGGATACAGTACCTTGTTTACAGGAATGAGCTCGGATGATGCCCAGGCAGTTGTAAGTCTTCTTCAGGATGAAGGTGTTGATTACAGATACAATGACAAAAACGGCTCTGTCCAGGTAATGTCAGATACAGTAGATAAGACCAGGGCTGAATTGCTAAGCAAAGGATATCCTAAAAGCGGCTTTACTTATGATATGTACCGTAATAATGCGGGAATCATGAGCACTGAAAAGGATAAGGAAAAATATACATTGTATGAACTTCAGGATCGTCTTGGTGCCCAGATCGGATTATTTGAAGGGGTACGTGATGCAAAAGTGACCATAGCAGAAGGCGGAACCCAGAAATATGCACTGGATGATACACAGCAGACAGATGCATCAGCCTCTGTTGTGGTGACAATGGATCCCGGACAGGATCTGACAGATACAAAGGCAGCTGCTATCAAGAACCTGATCGCAAGAGCTGTAAAGGGAATGAATTTTACCAATGTTTCTGTATTTGATGCTGCTACCATGATGGAAGTCGGCGGTGAAGATGAGGCAGGTAATACTGCCGGTACAGGAAAAGATGTAGCAGAGCTTACCAGTCAGGTAGAAAAAAGTATAGCAGGAAATGTGCGCCGGGTCCTGGAATTAATGTATGGACAGGGAAAAGTTGCAGTTTCTGTAAAAGGCACACTGAATATGCAGAAGCTGATCCAGGAAACAGTCCAGTATACCACTCCGGATAAGGTTGACCAGAATGATAAAACAGGACTGCTGGAAAAAGAAGAAACAGCAGGGGAGAATACGGGAAGTACGTCTTCGGGAAATGGAGGCGTAGCAGGCGCAGATGCTAATGCAGATACACCCCGTTATACGGGCCAGACAGGCACACAGGCAGGTTCAGATACATATTCCAACAACAGCGCAATAAGAGAGTGGCTGTATAATTCCACAAAAGAACAGCGTCAGATCGATCCTGGTGTTCTGGAAAATACAACAGTAGGCGTTACTATTGATACAGATGATACATCTATTGCAGACGCAGATCTGGTCAGTCTTGTAGCTAATTCAGCAGGTATTACCCAGGAGGACGCTCCTTCAAAGATCACGGTTATAAGAGCCCTTTCAGTAGCCAGTAAAAACACAGATGCAGTGCCGGTAACAGCACCGGCACAGAAAGCAAAGCTTCCATTGCCTCTTTTGATCGCCATAGGGGCAGGTGGGCTGCTTCTTGTATTGCTGATTGCTTTGCTGATACTCAGCAGGCAGCATTTGAAAGCGTCAGAAGAAGAAAGACAGGCACTGTTGGAACAGATACCGGATGGAGGTGCGATTACTGAAAATTCTCAAAATGCCATTGCCGCCGACAATAAAACTAAAAATGATGGGAATATATCCTTGTTAACTGAAGAGGAGCAGTCGGCGCTTCAGGGACAGGACGATGAACTTAAGAAAAATGAAGAAATTTTAAATCTGAAAATGCAGCACAGTCTGAAATTAAAACAGGAGATCGGTTCCTTTGTGGATGAAAATCCGCAGATCGCAGCAAAACTGATCCAGAATTGGCTGCTTACTGGTGGAGGAAACGATGGCAGAAATAGAGGGAAGTAAGATAACAGATATTACCGGGGGATCCGAACTGGATAAAATGGATGCGCGGGCGAAAGCAGCAGTGGTAGTTGTGTCTTTAGGAGCAGACCGCGCTTCCCAGATTTATAAATATCTCAGTGAACAGGAAATCGAAGACCTGACTTATGAGGTAGCAAAGCTTGGAAAAACAAATAATGCCCAGGTGGAGAATGCATTAGATGAGTTTTATAAAATGTGCCTTACCCACAAGATGATGACAGATGGAGGTCTGGATTATGCCAGAAGTGTACTGGAAAAAGCTTTTGGAGAAACCACAGCCAGAAATCTTCTGGAAAAAGTATCCAAGACTCTCCAGTCCAAGCCATTTAACTTTTTTACAAAGGGAGATCCCAAATCCCTTCTTGCCCTGCTCCAGCATGAGCGGCCTCAGGTGATCGCTCTGATCATGGCTTATATGGATCCTCAGCAGGCGGCCCAGATACTGGAACAGCTTCCAAATGAAAAAAGGATACCGGTACTGGAAGGCATGGCAAATATGAGCCGTGTATCTCCTGAGGCAATAGCTATTGTGGAAGAGGAAATGAAGCGGAAATTCGCTACGATCATTACCAGTGAGGATAATATGAACCTGGGCGGTATTGATTATGTGGCAGATGTGATGAACCATGTTGACCGAGGAAACGAGAAACAGATCTTTGATGAAATGGATAAAGATAATCCGGAACTGTCAAAAAGCATCAGGGACAAGATGTTCATGTTCGAGAATATCATCGATATGGATCCAAGATCTGTACAGCGTTTTATCAGGGATTGCGATTCCAAGGATATTGTATATGCATTAAAGACTGCATCAGAGGATATGAAGAACGTATTCTTTGCAAATATGTCCAAGCGTATGGCAGAAACAGTCAAGAGCGATCTGGAGATCACTACCAATGTAAGACTGAAGGAAGTGGAAGAGGCACAGCAGCGTATTGTTAATCTGATCCGTAAACTGGAAGATGCAGGAGAAGTAATAATCAATAAGGGAGGAGATGACGATAACATTGTTGTCTGATCAGGATACAGGCTTTGAAAATAAAGCCAGAGTCCGGAAGCTTCCCTTACAGGTATTTACGGCACCGGATGCACAGAAACCAGAAACAGAAAAGCAGAATAAAAAAGAAACGGAAGCTTCTTTAAATGCGGACAATGATACATACAATGGTCTGGAATGCAGTCAGGAACAAATAGAGCTGGGGCTCAGGGAAAAAGAAAAAATATTAGAAGAAGCCCGGAAAGAAGCGGCAGCCATTGAACAGGAAGCAAAGGAAAAGGCAGAACAGATCTCTGAGGAAGCCCAGATGAAAGGATTTGAAGAAGGCAGACAAAAAGGCTATGAAGAGGGACTGATTAGGGCAGAAAAGGAAAATGAGGCGAAACATCGTGAAAATCAGCGGTTTTTTAAAGAAAGCCTGGAAAAAGCCTTAATAGAGATCAACAAAGAAAAAGAAAAATGCCTCAGAGAATATCTGGAAGAATTAAAAGATATTGCTGTGGCAGTGGCTGAAAAAGTGATCCATATCAGCCTGAGATCCAGCGGTTCTGTTATAAGCAGGATGATAGAAGCTGAAACAGAAAAACTGCAGAAAATGGACTGGGTCAAGATCTATATGGAAAAAGAAGACTATGAGACCATGGTTCAGGCAGATGGACATCTGGCAGAGAAACTGTCACGGCTCTCTGACAACGTCAAATTTATAGTAATGGAGGACGGAAAATGCGGAAGCTGTATCATCGAAATGCCGGACGGGATTATAGATATGAGTGTAGATACCCAGCTTGAAAATATACACAGACTTGTAGACAACGCCAATACATAAAGATTTTATGGATACATAAAGTACACAGAGGTGAAAACCATGTATGAAAATCTCCTGAAGTTAATACAGCAGGCAGAAACAGCAGACCGCATTGGAAAAATTGAAAATGTAGTGGGAATGTCAATGGAAGCTTCCGGAGGCAGATCCGGTATTGGTGATATTGTTATGATCTACAATGAAGCTGAGAACTGTCAGGTTCCTGCGGAAGTGGTAGGATTCAAAAATGGCAAAATACAGCTGATGACCTATGAAAATATCAGCGGGATCACAGCGGGAAGTTTTGTCCGCAATACCGGATGCCGTTTGCAGATACCGGTGGGAGACTTCCTGAAAGGCCGTATCATCAACGCGCTGGGGCATCCCATTGACGAAAAAGGAGAGTTTCCCCCAGGGAAGCTTTATACAGTAGACAGTGCCTATATCAACCCTCTTAACCGTCCTCCTATCAGGGAACATCTGGAATTTGGGATTAAGGCCATTGATGGTTTAAATACCATTGGAAAAGGTCAGAGAATGGGGATTTTTGCAGGCTCCGGTGTTGGAAAAAGTACATTGATGGGAATGATCGCCCGGAATGTAAAAACAGATATCAATGTGATCGCCCTGGTAGGAGAGCGAGGCAGGGAGGTTCTGGAATTTGTTAAAAAGGATCTGGGAGAAGAGGGCATGAAACGTTCTGTCCTTATTGTAGCCACATCAGACCAGCCGGCAATGCTGCGTATGAAATGTCCCTTGGTTGCAACAACGATCGCTGAATATTTCAGGGATCAGGGAGCAGATGTGCTGCTGATGATGGATTCTCTTACCAGATATGCCATGGCACAGAGGGAGATCGGTCTTGCTATTGGAGAACCGCCTATAGCCAGAGGTTATACACCTTCTATTTATGCAGAATTTCCAAGGCTTCTGGAAAGAAGCGGGAATTTTGCAAAAGGTTCCATTACCGGGATTTATACGGTACTGGTGGAGGGAGACGATACCAATGAGCCGGTGGCTGATACAGTCAGAGGTATTTTGGATGGTCATATTGTTTTAAGCAGGCAGCTGGCTAATGCAAACCATTTTCCGGCTATTGATATCAGTGCAAGTATTTCACGTCTTATGAATGATATAGCCGGGGAAGAACACAGGAAAGCAGCTTCAAGGTTCAGGAACATGTTAAGTCTTTATCAGAAAAATGCAGACCTGATCTCCATTGGCGCTTACAAAAAAGGTGCAAACAGTGCTCTGGATGAAGCAGTTGACCGCATAGGTGATATGAATAAATTTCTGGAACAGGAAACAAATGAAAATATCCCTTATGAGGAAAGCATAAGGAGAATGGAAAAAATCGTGGGTTAGCAGTTATAGGAGATGATACTTAAGATGAAGAGATTTAAATACAGTCTTGAAAATGTACTTCATTATAAGGAACAGATTCTGGACAGCATTAAGGCAGAACATGGTACACTTCTGGCACAGATCCGGAAAAAAGAAGCAGAGATACAGGAACTGGAGAACAAGCTGGTATCTGCCCAGAATAAGATGGATGATTTGAAAAAACAGGATGTACAGATAAAAGATATTTGTCTTTATGGTATGTATATCAGTGAAATGGAAGATCAGATCCGGAAAAAACAGGAACAGTTAAAGCTTTTACAGCAGCAAGAAGAAAAGAAAAAAGTACAGGTGATCGCTGCAAAGATAGATACGTCCCGTTATGAAAAGTTAAAGGACAGGCGGCAGAGTGAGTATGAAAAAGCTGCTAAAAAGGCACAGGAGCTGTTTATAGAAGAATTTGCTTCAAGAACAGCCAGATATTCTCAAAACAGGGAGGTAATCTAGGTTGAGCAGGATTGAAAATACCGGTCAGATAAAAACAGGATATTCTGTGAAGTCAGGTACGAACCCAGAAGAAAAAGTGGAGAATGGGTCAGATTTTGCATCGATGCTGACAAAATACAAGAAAAAAGCAGCCCAGGATGACGAAACAAAAAAAGCAGAAACAGGGGAAACAAAAAATAAAGAAACACAGCCAGAAGAAACCAAAAACAGGGGAAATGAAAAACAGGTTAATGGCAGGCAGTCCGGAGAAAACGAAAAAACAGCTGAAATAAAAGCAGAAATAAAAGTAACGGACATACAGGACGAAAAGAACAGCCAGGATGGAGAAAAAGAGCAGGAGCAGGAACTGGCAGCTGCCTATGTTTCTGAAGCCTGCTACAGGACCTTTGTACAGATAACAGCAGAAAATAGTAAAACGCCTGCTGTTTACAACAATGAAATAAATGGAATACAAGATCTGGCTGTACAGACAACGGTGGAAACAGGAATGGAGGACCAGTCGGCAGCTGTCAGTACCATACAGAAGACCGAAGCCCCCCACACAGAAACAGCTGTCCATGCAGATGACTTAAAGCTCCGGAACAGATCGGACCAGACTGGAGAGAAAGAAAAATCAGGAGAGGCAGAAGAAGCCGGGCAGTCAAAGCAAACTGCCAAAATGAACCGGGAAGAAGAAATACCAGACCAGAAGGAACATATTTCCGGAAAGGAAATGACAGCCCTGGCATCGCCCGGTTATACAGGAACTGTTGAAAGTTCAGCTGGCACAGCAGCAAAACCAGCTGCTGTTGATACAGGACCGGCAGACCGGCTGCCAACAGCCCAGGATACATTGACAGAGGATCTGGGAAACTACCTGGATACAAAGATCAGTGAAAAAAAAGGAAAGCTGGAGCTTTCCCTGGAGCCGGAAAGGCTTGGAAAGCTGACTATCCGGCTGGAGTATGAAAAAGGAAAAACAGAGGTCACTATTTTTTCAACCAGTGCAAAAACACTGGAGATATTAAGCAAAGAAGCAGGGCATCTGGCACAGATCCTGGAAGAAAAAACAGGAACTCCTACTGTTATTTACACACCGGAACAGACTGAAAACAGGCAAAACATGGATCAGGATCCCGGTCATGGCAGAAACGGCAGGCAGGATCAAAAAGAGCAGCGCCAAAAGCAGGATGACAGCTTTGCCCAACAGCTAAGGCTGGGACTGGCCTAGAAGGAGGATTAAAGTGATATGGCAGATCAAATAACAGTCAGCAGCACTGCAAACCCGTATCAGGCAGGTGTTTACAGTGCCGGATCCAACAGCAAGAACACGATGGATGTAAACAGCTTTATCAAGCTGTTAGCAGCACAGCTTTCCAATCAGGATATGACAAGCCCTATGGATAACAGCGAAATGATGTCCCAGATGACAAATATGGCAATGGTCCAGTCACTTACTGCCATGACAGAGTCATTAAATACATCAGCTGCTGTTACAACTCAGACATATGCAGGCAGCCTGATCGGTCAGGAGATAACAGTGGCGGTTACGGATCCTGATACCGGGGCAGCAAATGGCGTGAAATATGGGAAGGTAATTTCTGTTGATTTTACCCAGGGAGATCCGGTGGTACGTCTGGAAGGTGATGATACCAGCTATAAGATGTCCAGTGTCCTGGGAGTAGGAAAGCTTCCAGAGAAAGCAGGTGAAAAAGATCCTGACAGAGGATCTGAAAAAACAGATAAGATCACAGAACAGTTAGCAAATGCAGATCTGAAAGACACAGGATCTGAAGATACAGAAACAGAAGAAATGTAAAAAGGAGCAAAAGAATATGTTAAGAGCAATGGATTCAGCAGTATCAGGTCTTCGGGCGCATCAGAACAAACTGGACGTCATCGGCAACAATATTGCAAACGTAAATACATTTGGTTTTAAGTCCCAGAGCTACAGCTTTAAAGAGGCGATGTACCAGACTTCCACCACCTCCACAAAGGGAAGCGAGAATGCCGGTGGTGTAAATGCAGCCCAGTATGGATATGGTTCCATGATGGGTTCCATCAGTACGGATATGAGTGCCTCTACACCAACCTATGTAGGTGGTCTTAATGCAAGTGTAGACGGAGAAGGCTTCTTTATTACATTCCCAAAGAGCACAGAAACGGTTACAGTAGCGGATATGAAGAAAACGGACTTTGATTATACCAGAGTTGGTCAGTTCAATATTGACGGAAACGGATATCTTACAGATGCCAACGGAAATTTTGTTTATGGTTTCCGTCCGGATGAGGTAGATAAGCCAACGAGATTTGATGGAGATCTTGTAGCCATCAAGGTTCCTAGTGATGTAACAGGCAATGATTTTGGTGATGCTCCGCTGCAGCTGACAAATGTAAAGATCAACAGTCTGGGAGAGATTTCAGGTACAGTAAAGTCAACGGATCCGGATAAGGATGGAAAAACCGTCAGCATCGGTAAGGTTGCCATTGCCACCTTCCAGAATCCGGAGGGCTTAAGCAAAAAGGGTTCTTTTTACTATGGGGCAGCAGAAAGCGATAACAGTGGTAATGCTTCCGCTACGATCCCAGGAGGAAGCACCTCTTCTTTAATGACCGGATATCTGGAGGCTTCCAATGTGGATCTTGCAAAGGAATTTTCTGATATGATCACAACACAGAGAGGCTTTCAGGCCAATTCAAAGATCATCACAGTCAGTGATGAGATCCTGTCTGATCTGATCAACATGAAGCGGTAAGGAATATGATCTGTGTAGAACGACTTAACGGAGAGATTTTATATCTGAACTGGCTTCAGGTTGAATTGATCGAACAGATTCCGGAAACAAAGATCCGTATGATGAATGGAGATTACTATCTGGTAAAAGACAGTGTAGAAAGCATCAAAGATCAGGTGACCGGGTTCTTTCAAAGGTGTGTCAGCATAAAAAAAGAGATGCAGATTTAGGAGGAAAAGCAGGTGGATCCTACAACATTACTAGGTATAATCCTGGGTTTTGCTTTAATTGTAAACGGAATCGGTTTTGCCAAGATTGGTAACTTTATTGATATCCCCAGTATGGTCATTGTAATTGGTGGGGCTCTGTCAGCAACTTTGTCCAGCTATCCATTAGGGATATTAAAGGATATCCCAAAGCATTTTGCAGTACTTATAAGGGGAAACCGCTATAATATCCCCAAATTGATCGAACAGCTTGTAGATCTGGGAACCATAGCAAGGCAGAGCGGCCTTCTGGCGTTGGAGGATAAAGCGGCGGAGATCAAGGATACTTTCTTTAAGCAGAGTGTCCTGATGATCGTAGATGCAAACGATCCGGACAAAGTAAGGCTGGTTCTGGAAAGAGAACTGGATAATATGATGATCCGTCACGACCAGGCGGCAGGTCTTTATGAAAAAGCTGCATCTTATGCACCGTCCTTTGGTATGATAGGTACCCTGATCGGTTTGATCAACATGCTGAAGGGAATGAATATGGATGCAGGCGGTTCATCTACTATCGGCAGTGACATGTCAGTAGCATTGATCACAACCTTTTACGGCTGTATTCTTGCAAATGTTATTTTTAATCCGATCGCAAAGAAACTGAGGATCCGTCAGGATGAGGAAGAACTGTATTGTTCTACTATCATTGAAGGGATCATTGCCATACAGGCAGGAGAAAATCCAAAATACCTGAGGGAACATCTTCTTGCATCGATTAAACAGTCACAGCAGCAGAAGATCCTTGCAAAAACAGAAGGTGGAGATTCTCAGGGGAAGGAACAGGAAGATAAATGAGTAAGAAAAATCGCCCCACAGACAGCGGCGGCAACTGGATGGATACTTATGGAGACATGGTAACATTGCTGCTTACATTTTTTATCATGCTGTATTCCATGTCTAACCTGGACGCACAGAAATGGACTATTTTTGTGAAAAGCATCCCAAGCATACAGAACCAGGGATCAGAAAATATTACCATTAATTCCCAGATGTCAGATACCCCAGAGGTGGATAGCAAAGGCCAGGAGATCGGCCAGGAGATTGCCCAGGAAGCTCTTCAGGCAGAAGATGTAAATGAGCTGTATCTTACGATCGCTGAAAGCCTGAATCAGGCGGGTGTAAAGGAGGCTACGGTCATCAGGGGAGATGATTATACTTATGTTTCTTTTGCAAATAATGTGTTTTTCGGTGCAAACAGCTCCGTGCTTACACGGGAAGGACAGGCAGTCCTCTATACATTTGCAAAAGCCATAGCTCCTGCAGCAGGTGGGATTGAACAGGTTAATATCATGTCCCACACTGCGAAAGTAACAGATAATTCACAGATCAATCCACAGATTATACGAAAAGACCGTATCCTTTCGGCGATGAGATCTGCAGAAGTATGTATTTATTTTCAGCAGCAGAATGTAATAAAGCCGGAGAAGCTGGTGGATATAAGTTATGGTGAATATCGCCCTATAGCAGATAATTCCACAGAAGAAGGAAGGATAAAAAACCGCAGGATTGAATTTTTGCTTTTAGATAATGGGGCAAAAGAAAGAGACCTGAATGAGTATTATAAAGAGTTTAAGAGCGGTGAATATGCGAATACTACAGTAGTAACAGTAGGAGAGTCACAAAGCTCTTCCCAGGGTGGTGAAACCGTACCGGCAGATACAGAGGCACCGGTAGATACCGGTGCAGCAGATGCAGGTGCAGCAGATGCAGGTGCAGAAGATGCAGGTGCAGAAGATGCAGGGTCTGTGGAGGAAATGCAAAATACCAGTGAATAAGAGAGGTCAGGAAGAATGGCAGATGTTTTATCACAAAGCCAGATAGATGCACTTTTAAAATCCATGAGTGCAGATGCACCAGCACAGGAAAAGAAAACCGAATCTGTACAGCCTCTGTCACCAGAAGAAAAGAACTATATTAAATACGACTTTTTCAGCCCGAGGAAATTCACAAAAGAAAAAATGAAGATCCTCAGGAGTGTATTTGAGAATTATGCACGTATTCTTACTTCCCAGATCAACGGTATTTTCCGCGTGATGACGGACATAACGGTGCTGGATGTACAGGAAAGAAGGTATTACGAATACGTAAATGCCCTTCACGAAAACGACTGCATGACAATGATAGACGCATCAATAGCAGGAGAAGAAAAAATGAGTGTTCCACTGATGCTGTTTGTAACTCCGGGTATGGTGATTACACTGATCAACCATATGCTGGGGGGCGAAGATGTTGTAGCAGTAGAGGATGATTACCGGTATTCCGACGTGGAACGTGCTTTGTACAAGCGGATTGTAGAATATATGACAGGTGCCTTAAAGGATGGATTTTCAAATTATGTGAGCATTGCTTTTTCCGTAGAACATGTAGAAGAAAATCCAACCATGGTCCAGGATGTAGGTCTGGATGAAACAGTAGCCATTATCATTTTAAATGTGGACATATCTGGACAGGCACAGGAAAAAGTAAAGATCTGCCTTCCGGGCAATCTTCTTACGGTGATCTTTCACAGTATTGACAACCGCAAGCACCTGGCAAGAGGATTTTCTTATCAGGATAATAAAGAGAAGATCATGGATAATATCCGTTACTCCAAACTGCCTATTACAGGACAGCTTGGCACGGTACAGCTGGATCTGAAAGGACTTTATCAGATCCAGGTAGGAGATGTGATCGATCTTGGAAAGCCAAAAGACAGTCCGGTCAGACTTTTTGTAGGACGTCAGCCTTGGTTTACAGGACAAATGGGATGTTATAAGAAAAATGTGGCTGTGAAGATTGAAAAATGCATTGCGTCACAAATAGAAGAAAAGAGAACGGATATAATGCCGCAGAAGGAAGAAGATCCTGATAACAGTGACGGATCTGTAAAAGAACAAGGATAAATACGCCCCGGAATACGGGAGTATAAATTAAGAATGAAGGAAGAAGAGGAATAAGAAATGGCTAAGATAATGCTGGTAGACGATGCTGCTTTTATGAGGATGATGATCAAGAAAGCTCTCAGTTCAAGTGGATATAACGATTTTATCGAGGCACAGGATGGGGCAGAAGCAGTAAAAAAATACAGTGAGGAAAAACCGGACATGGTAATTATGGATATCACCATGCCGAATATGGACGGGCTTCAGGCTTTGAAAAAAATTCGTGAAGGTGATCCAAATGCCAAAGTTGTTATGTGTACAGCAATGGGACAGGAAAGCATGGTTGTAGATGCGATCAAATCAGGTGCCCGTGATTTTGTGGTGAAGCCTTTTGATGCACAGAGAATTGTAAAAACTGTAAATGACATTTTAGGAAAATGATCCATAAGGAGGGAACTGTTATGGCATTTTTAGGTTCATTCGATATAAGCGCTTCTGGAATGAGCGCACAGCGTGTCAGGATGGATATTGCGGCAGAAAACATAGCAAATATGGACACAACGCGGACAGAGTCAGGTGGTCCATACCGAAGGAAAAATGTACTTCTTGAAAGCTATTCAGATACGTCTTTTGCCCAGGCAATGGAAAATGCAGCACGGGGAAAAGGAATAACCAGCCGTCATGCAGGAGTAAGAGTTTCTGGCATTGTGGAAGATGACAGAGAAGCTAAGAAAGTTTACAATCCGGATCATCCGGATGCGGATGCAGACGGCTATGTGACTATGCCAAATGTGGATGTGCTGAAGGAAACGGTAGACAGCATGTCAGCGACCCGGTCTTATGAAGCAAATGTAACAGCATTAAACGCAATTAAGCTGATGGCTCAGAAAGCACTGGAAATCGGTAAGTAGAAAACAGGAGGAAAATAAGAATGGGTGCACTCAGCTTTAATGAGATGGAAATAGATGCTCTTGGGGAGATGATGAATATCAGCCTTGGAGCATCAGCGACAGCAATGTCTACCCTTTTGGGATCTACCGTTCACATCACGACTCCAAAGGTAAAGATCCTTACAAGGGATCAGTTTGAGTTTAAAAAGCTGGAACCGGCAGTAGGAGTAGAGATCGCTTATGTAGAGGGCCTGGAAGGAAGCAATATTATGATGTTCAGCAGAAATGACGTGCGCATCATAGTAGGAACCCTTCTGGGCGAAGAGGTACCAGATGATAAATTTGAACTGGATGAGATCAACAGAAGTGCTATTTGTGAGGTAATGAACCAGATGATGGGTGCTTCAGCAACGGCACTTTCAGAATTTTTGAAATTTACAGTTAATATATCCACACCAGTTTCTTTTGAGATCACAGACGCAGAAAGCTTTAAAAACAAGTATTTTCCGGAAGCAATTCCTATGGTGGTCATTTCCTTTACCCTTGAGATCGAAGGAAAGCTGAAAAGTGAGTTTTTAAATATTATGCCGGAAAAGCTTGCCAAAAGGCTTTTGGAACCATTTGAGATATCCCTGGAAGAAGCAGCAGAGGTTCAGACAGAAAATAAGGAGTCAGGATCAAAGGCAGCAGAAGAAACTGCAGAGAAGGTAATAGAAGAGGCAGCAGAGAAAGAAAAAACGCAGCCTGATCCAGAACCAGCACCTACACCGCAGCCAGAACCGGCCCCGCAGCCAGCACCGGCCCCGCAGCCAGCACCGGTCCCACAGCCAGCATCTACACCGCAGCCAGTACCTACACCGCAGCCAGTACCTACACCGCAGCCGGTATATTCCCAGATTCCAGCTGGTATTTCTGCAGATATGAATCCGGCTATTTTACAGCTTTTGAATCAGATGCAGCAGTCACAGGTGCAGATGATGCAGCTGATGCAGGATATGGAAAAACGGGAACAGGAAGGGAAAAAGGAATCCAGGGAACCTGCCCTGATCCGGCCGGCCAATGCGCCTGGTCTTGAATCTTCTGGAAGTGAAAATGGAGAAGAAAGCGCCAACCAGGAAATGCTCATGAAGGTGCCGTTGGAGATATCAGTGGAAATAGGACGCACTAAGAAATTGGTAAAGGATATTCTGGAGTTTACCCAGGGATCTCTTGTAGTCCTGGACAAAATGGCAGGAGAACAGGCAGACCTGTATGTAAATGGACAGTGTGTTGCCAGGGGAGATATTGTAGTAGTAGAGGATAATTTTGGTATCCGTATTACCGATATTGTAACCAGGGATATCAATCCGGAGAGCCCTTAATATGATAACAGATATTGTTTCTACAACAGGTATGCTGCTTGCTTTTGTAGTCATTTTGTTTTTGGCATGGCAGGCAAGCCGGTACCTGGGGAAAAACGCCCCTTATGGAAATAAAGGGGGAAAGATGCGGATACTGGAACAACTAAAAGTAGGAAATGATCAGTACATTATTCTTCTTAAACTGGATGAAAACCAATATCTGCTTGGGACTAGTCAGACGGGGATCCAGGTTCTGGAACGGTTTAAGGAGGAGAAAACGAATGAATGAGCTGATTACAGGCTTAAATGGAGGAAATGTTCCTGCGCTGGATATTATCATGCTGCTTACCTTTGCAGCATTGCTTCCTTCCATTGTGGTTATGATGAGTTCCTTTATGCGTATTATAATCATACTTTCTTTTACGAGAAATGCAATGGGAGTCCAGCAGACGCCGCCTAATATGGTATTAACAGGCATGGCACTTTTTTTGTCGCTGTATATTATGAGTCCGGTTATAGGCCAGATCAATACGGTTGCCTACGAGCCCTATAAAAATGGGGAGATCACACAGCAGGAGGCAGTAAGCCGCATGGCAGATCCACTGAAGCAATTCATGCTTCGCAATACAGAGAAGGATACGCTGGATCATTTTGTACAGATGTCAAAACAGGAAGTTAAGAAAGATGTGAAAGAATATCCTCTTACTGTTGTTGTACCGGCTTTTATGACCAGCGAATTAAAAAAAGGGTTTCTTGCAGGATTTCTGATTTATCTTCCATTTCTGCTTATAGATATAGTGGTGTCTACCACCCTTATGTCCATGGGTATGGTAATGCTTCCGCCAACTATGGTCTCTCTTCCCTTTAAGTTACTTTTATTTATTACAGTAAATGGCTGGGAACTTTTATTTTCCAGTCTGGTACAAAGCTTCCGGTAGGAAAGAGGTGGGAATATGACAGAAGTGCAGATCCTGGATATCATGTATGAAGCATTCCAGCTGGCAATGAAGCTGTCGCTGCCATTTCTGTTGATCAGTATGATCGTAGGTGTGGTCATTGCTGTTTTTCAGGCAGCCACACAGATCAATGAACAGACAATGACATTTGTCCCCAAGCTGCTGGCTATTATGGTGCTTTTAGGTTTTTTAGGAAGTTCTATGCTGGTCATGCTTCAGGAATTTTTTCAATACATAGTGGAATTGATCGCAAAGGGGTAAAGAAGATCTATGTTTATCACATTTTCAATGGCAGTGATGCGTATGAGCGGAGCCATCGGATTCAATCCCCTTTTTGGAAAAAGTAATTTTCCTGTAAAAATAAGGGCATATTTTATTTTTGCCCTGTCACTGCTCCTGTATCTGTCTGCAGACCAGACCCAGATGGCATATCCGGGATCAATGGCAGAGTACATCCTGATGCTTGCGGGAGAGCTTTTTCTTGGGGCAGTGTTAGCCTTTGCAATGGAACTGGCATTCCTTACGATCCGGTTTGCTTCTTCCATTATGGATTATTCAATGGGACTTAGCATGGCTCAGGTTTATGATCCCCAGTATGGAACCCAGTCAACGGTCAGTTCCGGTATTTATTATGCATTTATGGTACTGATCTTTTTTGCCAGCAACAGTCATTTGCGGCTGTTAGAATTGTTTTACCAGTCGGTACAGCTGATCCCTTTTGGAAAAGTGACATTTAATCCCATGCTGGTCCATGTGATCACAGCTGGATTCTGCCAGGGGATCCTTACTGGTATGCAGTTTGCATTTCCAATGATAGCAATTGAGCTTGTATCAGAACTGGCAATGGGGATTCTGATGCGTATCATTCCCCAGATCAATGTTTTTACGGTAAATTTCCAGGTAAAGATCATAATGGGGCTTTTGATGATGCTGCTACTGTTTTCGCCAATGGCAGATTATATAGATACCATCTTTACATATATGTATCAGATGATGTGGAAGCTTTTAAGCAATATGAAACCAGTCTGAAAGGAGTGTCATAGAAGATGGGACAGAGTGGCCAGGAGAAAACCGAACAGCCTACCGCCAAAAAGCGGCGGGATGCCAGAAAAGAAGGAAATATCTTCCAAAGCAGGGATGTAGCTACCGTAGTGATCTTGGCTGGCATATTTTTCGGGATCCGCATATGGCTTCCTTTTATATATGGACAGATGAAAAATTATATGACCTGGGTCATAGATGGAGCAGCCCGGTCCTCAGAAGATATGCTTTCAGCCAGCCTTGTTTTTGTTACACTGTCTGTGTTTTTAAAATGTGCGCTTCCTCTGTTGCTTTTAGCCCTTTTACTTGGAATTGTGGCGCATGGAGTACAAACACGTTTTAATGTATCCTTTAAATCCATCCGGCCAAAATGGAACAGGCTTAATCCTCTTTCAGGTATAAAACGTCTGTTTTCCATGAAAAATGCAGTAGAGTTGGTGAAAAACTCCATCAAGATAACACTGCTGCTGGTATTGCTTTACAACATACTGAAGCAGGATCTGCAGCCCATGGCATCAATGATCGATATGAATCCTGCAGCATCTGCGGCTTATATGATGAAAATGATCTTTGATCTGCTGATACGTGTATGTATTGCCTTTATGGTCATTGCCTTTGGCGATTATCTGTATCAGCGCTGGGAATATGAAAAAGAGCTTCGCATGACAAAGCAGGAAGTAAAAGATGAGTATAAACAGACAGAAGGTAATCCTGAGATTAAAAACAGGATCAAAAGCCTGCAGCGTCAGATGGCATCCAGCAGGATGATGCAGAAGGTTCCCCAGGCAGATGTGATCATACGAAATCCTACCCATGTGGCCATTGCTTTAAAATATGATCCTGATCATGACAATGCTCCGGTAGTACTTGCCAAGGGATTAGACGAACTGGCGTTAAGGATCGTAAAGGTGGGGGAAGAAAACAATGTTTATACCATTGAAAATAAACCACTTGCACGGGCTATGTACAATTCCTGTGAACTGGACAGGCCGATCCCCTCAGAATTTTATACGGCAGTGGCAGAAATCCTGGTATATCTGTATAAACAGGATAACGGGAAAAATAAAGATAAAAAATAATAGTTGGAGATTAATGGACGAATGAAACGGTTATTGAGTTACTCAGTGGTTATGTTTGTGATCACGATCATATTGCTTTTGATCATTCCCCTTCCGGCGGGACTGGTGGATGTGGCGATCATATTGAATATGTCCCTTTCCATGATGATCCTGGTAATAACCATGACCATTCGGGAGCCATTGGAATTCTCCATATTCCCCTCTCTTTTGCTTATTACCACGCTGTTCCGTCTGGGTATCAATGTTTCAACCACGAGAAATATCCTTTCTCAGGGAGGTTCATCAGGCCGTGTCATTGCTGCCTTTGGTGATTTCGTTTTAAGAGGAAACGTAGTAGTAGGTCTGATCATCTTCCTGATCATCGTGTTGATGCAGTTTATTGTTATCACAAAAGGTGCAGAACGAGTGGCAGAGGTGGCAGCCAGATTTAATCTGGATGCCATGCCGGGAAAACAGATGGCTATTGATGCAGACCTTAGTTCTGGCCTGATCAATGAAACACAGGCAAGGGAACGGCGTGCCAAGGTTCAGAGAGAAGCAGATTTTTATGGCGCAATGGATGGTGCGACTAAGATCGTAAAGGGTGATGCAGTTATGTCACTTATCACAACTGCCATCAATCTGATCGGCGGCAGCATCATCGGTATTGTACAGTCCGGCAGCAGCATCTCAGCCGTGCTGAGTACCTATTCCATTGCGACAGTAGGTGATGGTCTGGTATCCCAGATACCGGCTCTTCTTATTTCTACTGCAACAGGAATGATCGTTACAAGAGCTGTTTCAGAAGGCAGCTTAAATGAAGATGTATCAAAGCAGTTTCTGGCCCAGCCTCATGCTATGATCGTTAGTGGTGCAGCAGTGGCGGTTATGGCTGTGATACCTGGAATGCCGGCAGTAAGGACTCTGGTTGTGGCTGCATGTCTTATGGGAAGCGGATTTTATCTTTCCGGAAAGATAAAAAAAGAGCCACAGGCATTGTCACAAATGGCAATGGCTCCTTCTACCCAGCTTCAGGATTCCCCACAGGCTCAGGCGGCTGCTGCAAAAGAGGAAGTAAGTGAGGAAGAATATTTTAAAGATGTAAATAATGTATACAGCCTTCTTACACTGGAGCCAGTGGAGATCGAGTTTGGTTATAGTCTGATCCCTCTGGCAGATGAGTCAGTAGGCGGAAGGCTGATCAGCAGGATCGTTATATTCCGCCGCCAATATGCCCAGGATATGGGGTTTGTGATCCCATCCATCCGGCTCCGGGACAGTTCTTCCCTGGGACCAAGTCAGTATAGTATCCGCATAAAAGGAGAAGAAGTTGCAGGAGGAGAGATCCTGATTGATTATTTCCTTGCTCTGGAACCAGAGGAGGTGGAAGAAGAAATTGAAGGTATTGAGGCCATTGAACCGGCATACGGTATACCCAGCAGGTGGATCAAGCCTGAAAACAGAGATCGGGCTGAATTATATGGTTATACGGTCATTGATCCTCTGTCTGTATTGCTCATGCATCTTTCAGAAGTCATCCGGCAGCATTCATACGAACTGCTTACAAGACAGGAAGTGGTAAGGCTTACGGAAAATTTGAAAAAAACAGCTCCTGAACTGGTGGAAGAGGCAATACCACAGATGATCAGCTACAGTTATTTCCAGAGAGTTCTTACAAACCTTCTAAAAGAAGGAATCCCGATCCGCGACCTGGAGACCATTGTAGAGAATCTGATGCAGACAGCCTCAGAAACAGGTCTTCCTCCAAGAGAGCTGGACCAGACAGTAGAAAAGATCAGGACAGCTCTTAAACGTACCATTACCCGCATGTACTGTACAGATGGATGCATGAAAGTGATCACACTGGATGCCCAGCTGGAACGGGAAATGGTCGCATCCTTGTCAAAAGGGGAAAATGGCTTATATCTGGCATTAAACCCGGAAATGCTCCAGCATGTGATCCGGCAGCTGGCAGAGCAGATAAAAAAGTTCAGTGGTTTATCACAGAATCCGGTGATCCTGACTTCACAGGTTATGAGGATCCATTTTTACCATCTGGTAGAACCCTTTTATCCTAATATCAGGGTGCTTTCATTTAATGAGATCGCAAATAATGTGCAGATCCAGTCAATTGGAAATATAAGTACAATGAAAAAAGGATCATAAGTGTACGGTCAAATGATATAAACAGCAGATAACAGGAGTGAGTAAAGTTATGGAAGATAAGCAGGAAAAGGCAGAGAAGGAGTTATTTGCGCTTTATAAAAAAACGAAAGATCCGGAAATAAAGAAAGAGATCACAATGCAGTATCTGTACATAGCCAGAACCACGGCAACGAAACTATATGATCTTTATTCTACCACCATGCAGATGGAAGATGCAGTGAATGAAGGTGTGGTGGCGATCATAAAAGGGATCGATATGTATGATCCGGATAAAAACATTAAGTTTTCCACTTACATTACAACGCGGGTAAGAGGAGCAATGCTGGATTATGTAAGAAAACAGGAGTGGATGCCCCGGGGATTTTACAAGCAGTTGGGGATTATAGAATCTGCATGCGAGGACATGAAGCGTGAATTAGGAAGAACACCAACAGTTGATGAACTGGCAAAGCATCTTGGAATAGAAAAAAAACGCTGCCAGAGGATCATTTCCATGAAAAACAGGAGAAATATCCAGTCTCTTGATTTTTTACTGGAAAACCAGAATACATCCAATGGACTCCAGATCACAAACAACGATACCCAGGTACAGCCTGAGGAGGCATGCTTGTGGGAAGAGGATATGCGGGTGCTGGCAGAAGGCATAGCCCAGCTAAATGAAAAAGAGCAAAAAACACTGGCACTGCATTATATGGAAGGGTTGAAAATGGAACAGGTGGGCCGGGTCATAGGTGTCAGCCAGCCCAGAGCATCCCAGATCCACACGATCGCTTTGCGTAAGCTGCGCCATTTTATAGAAACAAAAAATGGAAAGGGGATAAAGTCAGATGTATCAGGGATTTTATAATCTGGCGTCAGGCATGCTGACCCAGAGCAGGAACTTAAATACCATCAGCAATAATATGGTGAATATCCAGACTCCTGGATATAAAAACGAAACAATGGTAAGCAGTACTTTCAAAGAAGAAATGCTTTATCGTACAGGACAGTATAGCAAAGAAAATCCAACCCAGCTGGCAACTGTTTCAAAAATAAAGACAGCAAAGCAGGTTTATACCAATTATGACCAGGGCGGTCTGGAACAGACAGATGGGATCTATGACTTTGCCTTAAATGGAAATGGCTTTTTCTGCATCCAGACATCACAGGGCATCCGGTATACAAGGAATGGTTCATTTTCAGTAGATAAAGATGGATATCTGGTTTTAAACCAGGCAGGAAGAGTCTTAAACAAAGAAGGACAGCCTGTCCAGATCAAAAATGAGAACTTTACAGTTGATTCCAAAGGACACATTACTGCTGCTATTACAAAACAGTCTGATGGTGAAGAAAGCGGCAGCCAGGAAGTTACCATAGAGGATTATGGAACTTTGAAAGTAGTGGATTTTCCAGATCAGGGGCAGCTTCATGCAGAGGATAATGGACTTTTCTCTACTGCACAGGCAGAAACAACGCCTGCAGATACAACTGTTCAATGGAAAATGCTGGAAAAATCCAATGTAGACATGGTGGAGCAGATGACAGCTATGATGTCATCCCAGAGAGCGCTTCAAAGCGCAGCCCAGTCACTGAAAATGTATGATCAGATCATGAGTAAGTCTGTGTCAGATGTCGGTAAGCTGTAAGGAGGATAAAGAAATGAATATGTCATTTTATACAGGAGCAACAGGAGCCGGACAGTTTACAAAAAAACTGTCAGTTGTATCCAATAACCTGGTCAATATCAACAATACAGGCTTTAAACCTAAAACAGCGGCTTTTTCTGAACTGATCCACTATAATCTTAATGATTCTGAAAATGCCCAGACAGAGCTGCAGACAGGTTCAGGAGCCAGAGTGGAGCGTACCTGGACGGATTTTAGTACAGCCGGTGCTACTCAGACCGGAAAAGAATATGATTATGCAATTATGGAGCCTAATGCATTTTTTATGATACAGGATCCTGCGTCAGGTGAGATCACCTATACAAGAAACGGTCATTTTCACAGGGGAGAACGTGAAGATGGATTTTATCTTACAACAGAAGATGGAAAGCTGGTGCTGGACCAGAACCGGCAGCCTCTTAAGCTGGAAGTAACAGATGTAGAAAAGCTGCAGGAGGAATCAGAGTCAGAAGACGATGACTACGATACAGATGATACAGACAGCACAGAGGATGATACTGACCTTCCTAAGGTAAGTGTATACACATTTTCAAACCCCAGCCGTCTCTTAAGCGTAGGAGATAATGAATATAAAGCACAGGATGGAATGGAAGCTTCTTTAAAATCAGATGCGGTCCTGCAAAAAGGGGCACTGGAGAATTCAGGCACCGATATGGCAAAAGAAATGGTCCATGTGATCGAATGTCAGAGAGCCTTTTCCTATGCTGTAAAAATGATCACTACATCAGATGATATAGAGGGAACGATCAATTCACTGAGAGGATAAGGTAAAAAATGGAAATAAAGCGATATGAAGATATGGACCTGCAGGCTCTGGATGTAATGCGGGAGATCGGCAGTATCGGTACTAGTCATGCAGCAACTGCTCTTTCCAAGCTTCTGCAGAAAGAAGTCCGGATCTCGATCCCATCTGTGAATATCCTTGGATACAATGATGCCATGAACCGGATCGGTGATGCGGAGGAGCTTGTTGCGGCAGCCCTTGTAAAAATGTCAGGTGATATTGAGGGGTTGATGCTGTTCCTTTTCGACCTGGATTTTGCAAATGAGGTATTGGAAAAACTGCTTGGAAGCCGTTATAAGTCCTTTCTGGATATGGACGAAATGGCCAGATCAGCACTGGTAGAAGTAGGAAACATCATTATCTGTTCTTATATAAATGCTTTTTCACAACTTGTAAATGTAGAGGTGGAACTGTCTGTTCCAAGTGCTACCATCAACATGCTGGGTGGGATCTTAATGGTACCTATTGCTGAGTATGGATATGAAACAGATAAACTGATGTATTGCAATGCAGATTTTGTGATCGGCGGAAAAGCACTTTCTGACTGGCTGCTCATGCTGCCGGACATTCGTTCTCTAAACGATATTTTAGAGAGGTTGGGAGTTTCATAATGATCGGAGGCACAGAATTAAAAGTAGGAATCGGTGATATGAAGTTTTCACGAGGGGAAGGAAGGATCATAACCTATGCTTTGGGTTCCTGTATCGGGATAACCTTTTATGATCCTGTTACCCGTCTGGGAGCACTTCTGCACATCATGCTTCCGGTACAGTTTGAAGGAAAGGATTCCAATCCATTTAAATTTGCAGACAGCGGCATCAGGGAAACCCTCAGAAAGCTGAAAATATTCGGTATGGTAAAAAGCCGGATGGTAGTTAAGATCGCAGGGGGAGCCAAGATGTTTGAGATCAGCGGAAACAGCAGCTTTGGAAATATCGGGCAGAGAAATGCAGAAAGTGTAAAAAAAGTCATGGCCCAGGAAGGAATCTGTATCGCAGCAGAGGATACAGGAGGAAATTATGCCCGTACCATGCTTTTAGATCTTGCAACAGGCGATGTGATCGTGCGTACAGTGGGACGACCGGAACGCCATCTATAGCCAGGGCTTTCATTTATGGTGGTGTCACCATCTGTGACATGCCTGTTTACAGAAAAAAGGAGAGAAGATCATGGTCAAAAATGAAAAAGAAGGGATTCTTTTAGAATCAGGAACAAACGAGATTGAAGTAATGAAATTCACAGTTCTGGGTGAATTTTATGGCATTAATGTGGCAAAAGTCCAGGAGATCATCATGAGTGAAAAGGTAAAACCGATGCCTCATGCAAACCCGGCAGTAGAAGGCATCTTTAAACCAAGGGATGAGCTGATCACAGTGATCAACCTGGCAAAATATCTTACAGGAGATGACCGGGAAAATGGGCCAAGAGATTTGTTTATCGTAACAAATTTTAATAAAATGACGGTCGCTTTCCGGGTAGACAGTATCGAAGGTATCAGCAGGATTTCATGGAAAGATATACAGAAGCCAGATAAGACCATTGCAAATGGAGATGACAGTGTTGCTACCGGTATTGCCCAGTGCGGAAAAGAGCTGGTGATCATCCTGGATTTTGAAAAGATCGTGGCAGAGATCGCACCGGAAACAACTATACAGGTGGCAGATGTAGATAAGATGGGAGACCGCCCTATCTGCAACAGTCCTATTGTGATCGCGGAAGATTCCATTCTTTTAAGTAAAATGATCGATGATTCCCTGGAAAGGGCCGGATTTACCAATGTAAAGAATTTTTCCAATGGCCAGGAGGCATGGGATTACCTTTCACAAATACATAATGATTCTGATCTGTATGATAAGGTCAATCTGGTCATTACAGATATCGAAATGCCGGAAATGGATGGCCACAGGCTTACAAAGCTGATCAAGGATGACGAACATTTAAAGAAGATCCCGGTTATCATCTTCTCTTCCCTGATCAATGAGCAGATGAGGCAGAAGGGGAAAGAATTAGGTGCAGACGAACAGCTTTCCAAGCCGGAGATCGGGCATCTGATCACAGTAATGGATGAACTGCTTGCCCGTTTTAAAAAACAGTACAGTCAGCAGTAAGGAGGACTCTAAGGATGGAAAAATATGTATTAACACAGGATCTTGTAACAGGAAATGAACTGATCGACAGTGAGCACAGGAAGATTTTTGACAAAGTCAATACCCTTCTGGATGCATGCTCAAAGGGAAAGGGAAGAGAAAATCTCTCAAGTCTGGGAGAATTTCTTGTTGAATATGTAACGAAACACTTTTCAGATGAGGAGGATCTCCAGAAGCAGTCAAAATATCCGGAATATACAGAACATCATAAATTTCATGAATGGTATAAACAGAAACTGGGGGATGCCATTATAAAAATGGAGCAGGAAGGTCCGACGATCAATTCCCTGGGCGAGATCAACTATATGGTAAGCGTGCTGGTTAAGCATATCCGGGAAACAGACCGCAAGCTGGCCCAGTGGATCCAGAATGGGACCAAAAATGAAGATACAGCTTCTAAAGCGGCAACAGGATCAGCAGTATCAGGGAAAACTTCCTATATGGATACCGTTTCAAAAGATGAAAGTACAGAAAATCTGGATATCCGCCAGATCCTGGATATAAAAGAACTTCAGCGGATCCAGGATCTGTTTTTAACGGTCACAGGCATGACAGCAGCAGTAGTGGATATGAAAGGAAAATACATTACGAGAGGAAACTCCTTTACCAGCTTTTACAGCAGGTATACCAATGGAAAACATAATGAGCTGCGAGAGTTTACCCAGGATCTTACAGTAGGAGGATTCCGTGCAGGTACAGTGATCGGCGGTATCGTCCTTGGAGATTACCCGGATGATTCAGCCCCAAGCCAGGAAGTAGTAAGTGCCGGTGGACAGCTTTTAGCTGAGATGCTGAATCTGTGGGCTAATGCCCTTTATTACCGGAAGAGCAATGCGGACAGCGTAGAAGCATTTGCAAAAGAGGAAAAGAAAGTACGGGATGCAGTAGGACAGATCAAGTATAAGGCAAAGGGACTGGAGCAGACAGCCACGATGGAAAAAATGCTTTCCCTGAATGCGGCCATTGAAGCAGGCCGTGCCGGAAAAGCAGGTGTAGGCTTTGGTGTTGTGGCAGATGAGATCGGCCGTATGGCAAATGAGTCAGCCGCTGTATATCAGGAAATCCAGGAGCTGGTAAAACAGGTAGAGGAATCCATGGAACGCCTTGGCGAATAATACAGTGTATTTTTCTGATATCATGGTGCCAGAAAAACGGCTGGCACCTGTGTCATTGTATGCAGAAAAGAGGATAAAAGGAGATACATAAATGGTCATTACGGTTTCAAATCAAAAAGGCGGTGTGGGAAAGACCACAACATCAGCAGCGCTGGCTGCAGGATTTTCGATGGCAGGTAAAAAGGTTCTGTGTATAGACCTGGATCCCCAGGGAAATCTTGGATTCTGCCTTGGTCTGGATACCGAAGGAGGATCTACTATACTGGATGTATTAAAAGGAGATATATCCATACAAAAGGCTATCAGCCGCACAGAAGGGATCGATATCCTTCCTTCTGATATTACCTTAAGCAGCAGTGGTCTGGAGTATAATCCGGGAGAAGAAAAAGAATCTATTTTAAAAAATGTTTTAAAGCCGGTAATGGATTTTTATGACTATATTGTGATCGATACACCCCCTGCCTTAAATCTTCTCACAGTTAACGCATATGCAGTTTCTGATTATCTTATTATACCAATGGCATCGGATATCCTCAGTCTGGTTGGGCTATCACAGTTAAAGGAAACAGTAGAATCTGTCCGCATACAGATCAATCCCGGCCTTAAGATCATGGGTATCCTGCTAAACCGCTTTAATCCAAGAACATGTCTTTGCAGGGATGTATTGGAAATGGCCGGGCAGCTGGCCGGGCAGCTGGAAACCCGGGTATTTGACACAAAAATAAGGTCCGGAGTGGCGATTGCGGAAGCACCGGCCCATGGAGAAAGTATTTTTGAGTACAGTCCGAGAGCATCAGCTGTAAAGGATTATGGAAAGTTTTTAGATGAGGTAGAAAAGATCATAGGTTTCAGGGAGAAATAATATGGCAAAAAAAACAAATAAAACCTCACATGTGCTGAACCTTATCACAGGTTCACAGCCGCCAGTTGCGTCTTCTGGCGAAACACAGCCGTCTTCTTCAGCTTCCGGTGAAACACAGCAGGAAGGATCAGCTGCTGAAGAACCGGTAAGAGTGCCTTCCGCTAATGTGACTGTAGTTGATCCAAGAGAAGAAGGAAAGCTGGCAGAAGAGATCCAGAAGAATCTGATCCAGGAGCTGGAAAAAGAACAGACAGAAGAGCAGGCAGAACAGCCCGGGGAGCAGGAAGAACAGTCGGAAGAACAGACAGAAGAACAGTCGGAAGAACAGTCAGAAGAACAGACAGAAGAACAGACAGAAGAACAGATAGAGCAGCCCAAAACAAACGCAGGGACACCTGTACAGAAAGAACCGGAACAACAGGAAGAGCAGAAGCAGGAAGATGGTCCAAGTTACCGGGTCGTAAATATCATGGAGGAGATCCTTACTCCGGAACTGATCCTTGACGCACTGAAAAGCAATGATACCTGTACCTGCAGCCGCTGTCAGGCAGATGTGAAGGCGCTGATGCTTACCAGGCTGCCGCCCAAATATATTGTAGCAGATAATACGACAGTCCCGATGCTGTTAACCTTTTACCGCAATAAATTCCGTGTGGCTGTTTTAAGTCAGTCCATGAGAGCCTGTATGGAAGTAAAAGAACATCCACGCCATATCTTATAAATTTTCATGCTGCGCCGAAATATGTATATAGAATCTATAGGATCACAGGGATAAAGTATACAGAAGCGGCGCATTTTATGTACTCCGCGACATCACATGACTGAAAGGAGCAGCAGATATGTCAAGTGTATCAAGAACAAGCAGCAGTCTTGGAAATACAGCTTTAAGAGGATTTGGTGGTTTAGCTTCCGGTATTGACAGGGATGCACTGATCGAACAGATGACAGCAAGAACAACATCCAAGATCACATCCAAGAAACAGGCTATGACCAAACTGGAATGGAAGCGGGATGCATATCGTTCTATCAGCAATAAGATCATAGATCTTCAGGACAATTACCTTAGCTATTCAGCAACAAAGAGCTTAAAAAACAGTGATTTCTTTGCAAAAAACCAGGTCAGTGTACAGGGAGATCCTGACTATACAAAATATATATCAGCGACAGGAAACGCAGACACTGCATCCAGAGTATCAGTTCTGGGAGTAAACAAATTAGCAACATCTGCCACATTGATCTCCGGCGAAAAGAAAACAGATTCAGCTATTACCTTAGGCGGCATCAGCGCGTCTGATTTTAGCAATAAAGAAATAAAGACCTCCAATCTTTCCGGAACGAAGCTGACATTTGGAACCTACAGTATTACAGATAAGCAGTTTACAACGGAAGCAACCTTTACGTTCCCCACCAGTTATGAAAAAAAGCTGGACAATGGAAAAACAGAGACAGTTACCATTGATTATACGGCTAGTTCTGACAAGATAGTAGAACAGCTGAATGAAGCCCTTGATTCCCAGGGATTTCTCGGAAAAGATGGAAAGAGCGGCATTAAATTTACACTGAATGGTGATCAGATCCAGATCAGTCAGACAGACAGTATTACCGATAAAGGAAAAAGCTGTGTGATCAGGGAAACATCATCTGCTTTAAAGAGTCTTGGCTTTAATTCCGGCAAGATGAATCAGGATGAAATAAATAACGGCATTTCACTTGATGAATTTAACGCATCTTCAAATAAATCTTCATTCGAGGCTGCAGCTATAACAAAGCAGCCCCTTTCCGGCTATCTTAAGGGAAAATCAATCTCTGTTTCTTATGGCGGACAGACAAAGAATATTGAACTGATCGGCGATAAGGAAGAGATAAAAGATTTTAAAGCTTTTAAGGATAGCTTACAGAATAAGCTGGATAAAGCCTTCGGTTCAGGAAAGGTTACTGTAGGTGAGGATTCAAAGGGCAGCCTGACGTTTACTGCAACAGACAACAAACAGACATTACAGATATCCGCAGACTCAAAGGAACTCCAGAATGCTCTGGGTATCACATCTACCCAGTCAAACAAGATCAGTACAGGAAGCAGCCTGTGGGAGAACAGGGTCAAACTGGGACTGGGAAAATACGATACAAAAGAGAAATTAAACGACGCATTAAAAAACTTTACAGTCAATGGTGCAAAAATAGATAATATTACTGCAGATACCACAGTAGACGGACTGCTTACTGCGATCAATAATAATAAAGATGCGGGAGTAACTGCCACCTATCTGGGCAGTGAAAATAAATTTGTTCTTTCTTCCAATGAAAAAGGTGAGGGCCGTAAGATCACCCTTGGTGCAGATCCAAAAGATACTACTGATGCAGCAAATCTCATTTTCGGCGGGGTAAGCCAAGATGGCACAGATGGTGAGATGAGTATTCTCTATAATGGGGTACAGACCACCATTACCAGCAGCAGCAATACCTTCTCCATTGACGGTCTGGATATTAGAGCCACTAATACATTTAATACAGGCTCTGCAACAGCAGAAGGCGGTGTCAGCTTTACTGCTTCAGCAGATACAGAAAAGGTGACAGAGACTGTAAAGAAATTCATTGAAGCTTATAATGCCATGATCGATGAGGTCCGCACCCAGGCAACAACCAAGCCGGACAGTAATTATAAGCCTCTGACAGATGACCAGAAAAATGAAATGAATGAAAATTCCATTAAAAACTGGGAGGATAAGGCAAAAGAGGGTATTCTGTACAACAGCAGCGCTTTAAAAGACCTGGACAATGCTACCCAGGGCATTTTCTCTTCAATGATGATGAACGGTGTTTCGTATGACGATCTTGAAAAGATCGGAATTTCCTTCTCAGATGATTACACAGCAGGTGGAAAGATCGTATTTGATGAAGAAAAGTTTAAAACTGCCATGGACAGTGATCCGGAAAAGGTATCAGACCTGTTCACAGGCACGCATGGTATTGTAAACACCATAGACAGTACTCTTTCTACTTATGCCACCAGATATGCAAGCAAGAATGGAAATTCCTATGGTGTGCTTATTGAAGAGGCAGGATCTGAAAAACTAAGCCTGACCCTGACTAACAACAGTATTTATAAAGAATTAAAGGATATGCAGGAAACCATCACAAACCTGCAGTCCCAGCTGTCAACTGAGCAGGACCGTTATATCAGCCAGTTTACGCAGATGGAAAGGCTGATCAATCAGATGAATTCACAGTCCAGCTACCTGTCACAGTTAGGTGGCTGATGGGGGTAAGAAAGCATGTACGAAAAGTTTAAGCAGTACAAGGAAAGTACGATCTATTCTATGAGCAATCTGGAGTTGTTGCTTTTATTGTATGATGAAGCAGTGAAGCGTCTGAAAATGGCACAGATCGCACTTGAGGATAAAAAATATGAGACTTTTGAAGAATGTCTCGAAAGAACAGGACGGATCGTCCGGTATTTAATACAGATACTGGATATGCAGTATCCCATCAGCAAGGATCTGAAACGTATCTATGAGTACCTGATCTATGATATCAGCCGTGTTAAAGCAGGAAGGGAACGCAGGGCAGAAGAGATTCCAAGGATCAGCCACATACTTTCTGAATTAAGAGATGCATTTAACCAGGCAGGAAAGATTTCCGGCGATCAGCATATTGTGAGAGAACGAAGTGTTTTCGGTTAAAGGAGAATATATGAGCGCAGACTTGGAAACAATTTTGATATATCTTCAAAGGAGATATAATATATTAAGAGAAGTTTGTAGTCTGACGGAAGAACTGGCGGAGGCAGTGGAGCGCGGCGACACAGTCTCCGCTTCTCTTCTTTTAGATATGAGGGGAGAACAGCTGCAGCGCCATGCAGACTGTGAAGAACAGATCATCCTGCAGACTGCGGGAAACAGCCTTCGGGACCGGTATCTACGAGATCTGGCTAAAGGTCCATTAATGAATGTAAAAAGCTGTTTTAAAGGAAAGACAGAGCGCGAAAAAATGCTGGAGAAGCGTATTGAGGATCTGCGTTGCCGCACAGAAAAGCTTTTAGATAAGATACGCAGGATCGATGGGGGACTTAACAGAAGAATATCAAAAAACAGGTGAAGTTAAATGGAAAATCAAAACTTTTATGAAGGCCGCATACTGGTAAATATGGCTGCATCTGTTATGCGCCAGGATGATTTAAAGCCGCTTCATGGAAATCTGGACTGGGAAAGGCTGTTCCGGGTTGCAGATTATAACAAAATTTCAAACCTGATCTATCTTGCAATCCTTGGAAATAATGAAAAAATGCCGGAACGGTGGAAAACACGCTTTTATGAGCGCTACAGCGATATTCTGAAATTCAACGAAAGCTGCACAGAAGGAGAACGGGAGATACTGGTCCTTCTGGAATTAAAAAAAATCCCGGTACTCGTCCTTTCCTCCAGCAGCCGCAGACAGCTGTATCCAAGGGAGGAAATGGCAGGGGAAAGCTCTCTGAAGCTTTTTTTTCTTGACCCGGAAGATTATCTTTTTGCAAAAGGCTATCTGGTCAATATAGGCTACGAAACGGATACTCTCTATCCGGGAGTGGGTGAAAAGATGCGTATACCAGGTCGCTTTTCTGTGGAGATCTATCATACCTTTCCTTTTAAAACCCAGGTATACCAGAGGGGGATGGAAAAGTTGCTCCAGCGTGCTTTCCTGAAAGAAAATGGTAACTACATTTATGAATGGAATGCCATAGACCAGCTAGTCTATCTGATGATCCAGTCCGCTTACCTATATGTAACAGGACATCTGCAGATACGCCATCTGACAGACTTATATGTATTTTACAGAAAAGCAGCAGAAGAAGACCAGTTTCAGGAGCTTGAGAACCGGCTAAAGGAATTTAAAGTAAATATACTGGCGCAGAAGCTTCTGCATTTAAGCTATATGTGGTTTGGAACACGGGAAGAATGTGCCAGCATGGAGACAGAGGAAGAAGAACTCCAGGTATTTGATATACTGGAGAAAAATGTATTCTACGGCATGACAGGGAAATTTGGGCCGGAAACAGATGAACAGGCGCTGGATCTTAGATCAGACATATTAAAAGAAGAAGAGCGGGAAAACCGCATGGAAAAAAGAGCATTATTTTACCGGCGTCTGAGAGAGTTTTTTTCTCTCGTACGCCGGCAGCTGAAAGAGCTATATGATATTTTGTATAGCAGATAAGAGTCATTTTATCAGTATTCACCCGTTTGCGGGTCATTAAGCTTATGGTCTATTTCTTCATATAAGAATTCAGTCCTTTTTCAATAGAGCGCAGTGAATCTGTATCAGATAATAAGGCATCCAGGTTGCTGCGTTCTGCTTCTGTCAATTCTTCCCGCAAAATAGAAATATGCTTCGGGGCATTTATAGCCAGGCTGACAGATCCATTGTCGCAGTCAAGTACAGTGATGCGTATGTCATTCCCGATCAGGATACTGTCATTTTTTTTACGTTTCAGTATCAGCATGGCTATTTATCTCCTTTTTTAGTGTCCTGTTCCTTTATCTCTTTACCAAGAAGAGAACGTAAGGTATGGCGGTAATCATAGTCAGCGTTGGATAAGATCACCTGGATTCCTTTGCGGGTATCCGGATTAATGGCAAGAGGACATTTCAAGTTGACGGTTCCATCCAGATAATCCTTCTTTACAGCACATATGACATAATAGGATAATTCATCACTGGAATTTACTTCCAGAAAGGATAATTCTTCTGGTAGAAGAACCGGTGAATAAGAAGGAAAGAGTGCTGCTGCATCGATGAGAAAAAAGGCTACATAAGGTTCGTCTACAGACTGCAATATCAGCAGGGAACTGTCATCTTCCTCCATAGAGAGGGGAAGATAGTCATGGTACTGGGAAAAACCAAATAAACCATCTGGAAATACAACCAGTTCATCTTTTGTATAATCAATTTCGCCGTAATATTTTGTATCAATCTTCATGATTGCATAAGCCTCCGGGGGTCAGTTTTTATATGGTGACATTAAGAGCAGGGGAATCCGGCTCTTTTTTTGGTGGAACATAATTGGGGGTGCCGGTATATACAAACTCTACTTTTGGATAAGAGGTTATGATGGTCATTTCCAGGGCTGGTACGTATTCCAGATTGCCAGATGCCACACGAAATTCAAATTCACCTCTCTGAAGGGTATACAGCCCATTATTGTCAGGGCTGCCAGAAAATGGATCACAAAAGCTGTTTCCTGATCCAGAGACGTTTGCTGTGCCATGTACTCTTTGGACAGTATCCCGGAGATCAAAAGCTTGTCTGATATCCTGGATACAGGTCATGCTTTCCGGAGAACTGATCCCGTAATTTTGAGCCTGACGTACTTTCAGGCGGTATTGGGAAATCGCCTGATGCTGTCTTGCTGCCAGCTGGTCCTTTGAAACCAGACTGGCATTTTGACGGAAACGGACAGATTCAAAAGGTTTAAAATTTGCTTCAATCACAGGTTTCATACATTTTCACCTTCTTCTGACCTGAAAATAGAAAGTTATTTTTTGCTTGTTTTTTATAAACAATGTACCGGTATCATTTTATAAAATCAAAAAGAGATGACTGCATCAGGTTTGACCCCATTTTTAAAGCAGCAGAATAGGAGTACTGGTAAGAGAACATTTCTGTGATGGCCTCATAAGGATCAGCTCCGAGAATGTCTTTGTATTCCTCTGTCAGGTTGTCACTTAAAGTATCAAGACGGGTTTTTGTAGTTTCTACCAGGGAATATTTATTGCCAAGGTCGCTGTAAACGGTGCTGATGGTATGCTCTGTATTAGCTGCATCTTTAAGTACACTGCCCATAGTATCTGTAAATTGATCAACGGTCGTAGTATCATTGATATAATTATCACAGGCCATAACCGAACGGCTCAGAAGTGCCACAGGAGTGGTTTCCAGGGCAGCTTTGATCGCCTTCTTTGCATCATCATCAGACATGGCATTTAAAGAATCCGAGGTAAGCCCTGTAAGCATATTCAGTCCTCCTGTATAGGTGTCTAAGAGAGACTGACGGTTGGAAATATCGCCATAACCGATATCTACCCGCCCCTGTTCTCTCATGGCTGTAAGAAGGCTGTTCAGGTCATCATCACTTAAATGATAGCTGTAAGTATTTTTGCCCTTATCATAAGCCATGGTCATATTGACTGTCTTTGTGGTACCGTCTGAATACTTATGGGTATAAGTAAGGGTTTTTCCATCTCCGCTTAAAGAAAACGGAGCTGTTGTAATATCATTTCCGCCGTAAATATAAAAATCCTGATACTGGCTGTTCAGATTGCTGACCATGCTCTGCACATCCTGAAGAAGAGCATCTCTTTTTGTCTGGACAGAAGTTTTTGAACTGTTATGGGAGGAATCCAGCACATACTGCATGGAAGTCTTGCTGTTGCTTAAAGTTTTCTGGATATCCCTTGCGCCCTGCTCCTGCTGGTACAGACGGTTTTTAATATCACCTAAAATAGAACTTTTACTCTTTGCATCCTGATATAAATGATCCATTTTCTTTCCCTGGTAATAAGCAAGAGGATTATCAGCAGCTGTTTCATAAGCAGCGCCGGTAGAAACCTTGTTCATGCTTTTATTCAGATTGCTTTGAAGATCATTTAAAGAAGAAGTATACCTGCGGTAAACAGATGAACGTACAACTCTCATAATTTATTAATCCTCCTTATATTTATGCACCAGTATTACTGATCAGGGTATTCAACACTTCATCAAGGGCAGTCATCAGACGGGAAGCAGCATTATAGGCTGAAACGTAGGCCATCATATTGGTTGCTTCTTCATCCAGGCTGACACCGGAAAGAGAGTCTCTGGAGTCCTGGATACTGTTTAAAACAGTTGTGCCCGTCTTTAATGCAGTCTGGTTGGAGCTGGAATCAGATGCCAGCTGGGTGGAAAGGTTATTCATATAATCAGCAAATGTTTTCCCGTTCAATTTCTTGGTATCCTTCATAGCTGCGATCATATCAAGGATTGTATCTGTGCGGTTGGTGCCGTCTGTAGAAATATGGATCGTTCCACTGGTCCAGCCTTTGCTGATACCGATATTTCCGGCTGTTATACCATTTGTTGAGTCATCGGTGGAATTAGATAAAAGATTCTGATCCTTGTGGTTGTTGCCATTGTTGCTGGCATTCATGGATTTTGCGAAAGTGTCAGCTAACTGATCCAGTTTTTCTGAGTAATACTGGTATCCACGGACATCATCCACAGATCCATTTATCACGTTGCCGGTACCTTTTTTCTGGAGCATATCCAGGCTTGCCTGAAGAGAGCCGCCTTCAAAATGGATCCCTTTTAACTCTGCGTATACATCTGTAGCTGCCTGTCCATTCACTTGATAGCTGGGGGCTTTTTCAAACCTGATGGAAATGTTTGCAGGATCAGAAACAGAAGCAGCTGGCTTGTGATCGCGGTTTAACACACTTAACTGACCGTAGTTTTTTGTGAGACCGTCAGCACCAAGGTCAGATCCATTTACCAGGATCAGCTTCTGGCTCTTTCCCTGGGCATCAATATAATTCATGCTCACTTCCAGGTCATCAGGCCAATCCTTCTTGCCGATCACAGCACCATTTGCATCATAGTCATAGGCGTTATTCCCGGAATGGGCATCATCCTTGTAATATCTTGTTTCAACAGGAATATAACCGGAAAGCTCATCCAGAAGAAGATTTCGTTCATCCTGCAGTTCCAGAGAAGGATGACCGGCAACCTGGTTACGTTTGATCTGCACGTTCAGGTCGCCGATCTGGCGGAGGATGTCATTGATCTTCTGCACATCGCCCTGTTCACTGCTGCCTTCCCCTGTGAGCCTTTGAAATTCATTCTGTTCGGCCTGTGTGATCTGTCTGGATGCCTGGTTAAAAAGATTACATACAGACTGCATTTTAGTTCGCAGCTCACTTTCATAGATGGGATCGGATACCTTTGCAGGATCCTGCATGCTTGTAAGGGTAGACTGGACATCATCAAATGCCTTGCGGATGCCGGAAATGGTTGTTTCGTCCAGTACCTTTGACAGGGAATTAAGGGCAGTCTGTAAACGATTGGTATAGCTGCAGTCAGCAGACTGGCTGCGGTATTGGATATCCAGATAAGGATCTCTGATCTGTGAGACCCGGTCCATGCTTACCCCAAAGCCTACTGCAGTTTCATTCCCATTAGAATAATGGGAAACAGGATTCGTATAATTAAGGCTGGATGCCTCTAACTGCTGCCTGGTATATCCGGCAGTATTCATATTTGACAAATTCTGTCCTGTAATATCCAGACGTTTCTGGTTGGCCTGGAGAGCGGACAGAGCGGTATTAAAACCGGAAAAAGTTGCTCTTACCATAAAATATTATTACCTCCAAAATATAAGTATCCTGCAGTCCCCACAGTTTTATCAGACATATTTGTCATAAACATGAGGATCGCTCTGCTTCGCACCGGAAAGGCGCTGTTCTAACTGTTTCATGCGGATCCGGATCAGACGGTCTGTGCCGCCTTTTATCTTTTTCAGCTTTTCAGCCTGGCTGGATAAACGTTCCAGGATCGGAGAGAGAAGTGCCACAGCCTCCTCGCTGTCCTCCTGCATCAAAATCTGGCGGAAAGTAAGCCCCTCAAGACCCGACCTGCGAAGAAGATCACTTCGTTTTTTATCTAGTCCGCGCAGCTGCAGTAAAAGCATGTTTTCATCATTTAAAAGAGATTCCAGCTGGTCAGGATGATCAGCTGAAACAACGGTTAGTTTATCAGCCTCAACCCGGCATAGCTGTTCTAATACAGTACACAGCTGTTCTAATACCGGGATCAGGCTTTCAGGCGCCCTCATAGATTATACATGGCCCTTGCAATGGCCATGGGATCCGGTTCGTAGGTTCCTTCCTCAACCTGTTTTTTCAGTTGGGCAGCCTTTTCAACGGAAACGCCTTTCTCGCGGCAGACATCTTCTGTAATGCTGTGGGCCAGAGAGCGTGCGAAAAGTGTTTCATCAGCCGAAATACCTTCGGTGTATTCAAAACTGGCTCGGTCAAGATCAGCCGGTTTTGCAGAAATATTATCAGACAAAGCAATATTGCTTTGTCTCATTGATACATGTTCCATGTGTATTTGCTCCTGGATAAAATTTTGAATTTTCATACAATTACTCCTCACCTTAAAATAAAACGGCAGGACCACAAAAGTATCCTGTGATTTTCACATGCTTACTGAATCTATATCTATGTAAATTATCGCCTTTTTTCTTGAAAATATAAGAAAAATAATAATTATAAAAAACGGGAAAACGCCGATTAAATATACATATGGAAGCATGCAGGGTAATTCGGTATCAGAGGGGTCAAAATCTTTTGACCCCAACATCATAATATATAGAATCAAAAAGAAAAGGGATAAAACATGTCTAATATATTACAGGTAACAGATCCTTCTACATATA
>OMGP01000546.1_pt1 | contig 37372 bp, 34 predicted proteins | sample 1646091 | NCBI WGS metagenome assembly OMGP01 (sample SAMN05578580, study PRJEB25193) | human gut metagenome | biome: Human Microbiome; feature: human-associated habitat; material: feces | host: Homo sapiens | place: USA:Birmingham | reverse complement strand
GTCTCTGTCTCTGTCTCTGTCTCTGTCTCTGTCTCTGTCTCTGTCTCTGTCTCTGTCTCTGTTCCAGTCCCTACTACCGTTCCTGTACCTGTTTCGGATACCTGTTTTCTATTCCTCTGTTGCCTGTTCCGGGTTCCCTGTTCTGTTGCCTCCCCGGATATATAGCGCCTCGATCCGTATGCGTTACCTTCCGGAGGACTGGCAATCCCGTTGCGTCCCGTTGCATCCCAGCGGCAGGGGAGCCCCTCACTTCCCGGGACGTTTTTTGCTGTTTTTACGGCCTCCCCGTCCGGATCGCCCACTCCGCTATGTACTCTTCCGCCAAACCGGGGATCTATCGCCGAACTTTCGTCGCAGCCGTGCCCGCTGTGCCGCTTGCCGGGGATGCCGCCTCGCCGCTCCCGGCTGTCTCTGCTGCTGTCGCACCACCTGCCGCGGTTGTTATCCCTGCCGTTTCGCTTGCAACTTCCGTCGAGGTTGCTGCATCTATTGCCGTTCCGGTCGTGGCGGCCGCACCCATATCCGCTGTTCCTGTGTCATCCCCGGCGACGGGCGCCCCGTCCTCCGTTGCCACCTCCACGGTTTCGCCGTCCACTTCTATCGCTATGGTGTAGCGGTCACGCCCTGCGTAGGTTAGCATCGCCGCCGAATCCATCGCCTGTACGCGGAAAGCCGGGGCTGCCGCGCCGTGCGTCGACTGCATGTAGTCGATCAGCGCCTTGTTGCGGGCGGCCGTCATGCGTACCAGTTGTCCGGCCGCCTGTTCGCGGAAGAGCGCCATCGCCTTGTCCTCGGCCGAAAGCCCCTGCGGGGAGACACCCTGCGCCGCTAGCAGCGAATCGGCAAAGGCCATGATCGCCGGGGTGCGGATGTCGGTCTGCTGGATCTTTTCGTATTCGAGCATCGAAAGTTGCCGCCTTTGCGTCGAATCCGCCGCCCTCATGTGTGCGGCATATGCCATCCGCAGTGCGTTAGCCGCCTGCCGGGGCAGGGCGCGCCGCATGTTGATGCGCTGCGTCAGGGCGATATGCATTTCGGGCTTGTCCCGCAACGCCTGCGCGATCTTGTCCAGCGAAGCGTATTGTTCCGAGGTGAAGGCATATTGCTGCGGGTCGATGTTGATGTATTCCAGGTTGTCCCTGTTGCCCGAAAGGAACGAGAACGGTGCCGTCACCACCTTCAGCAGTACGTTGCCGATCGCCTTGAGCACGATCTTGCGGTAGGAGAATTCCGGTGAGTCGAGGCTGCCCCTGACCGGCAAGTCCATCTTCACATGCCCTTTCTTGTCCTTGAGCACATAGAGCCCCAGTTTCAGCGGGATGTTCATTTCCGCCTTGATGTCCTTGCGTTTCCTGTCGACCTTCGGTTCGAACATGTCGAGGTGGTTGGTGCCGTCGAGGTAACGGTCGCGGATAACGTTCTGGCTGCGGAACGTGAGGTTGCCCTTCGTCAGCGGATAGGCCGTGAAATGCTCGCAGTAAGGGCCGAAGTCGCGCAGGTCGAGGTTCGACAGCCAGAGCGTGATGTTCTGGTTGTCGATGTTGTCCAACGCCCCTTCCCAGCGCAGTTTCGCCGAGCCCGTTTTCTGCATGCGGGCATCCACCGTGAGCTTGTTGTGTTTCGACGGGTCGAAATCGCGGCTGTGCATGCCGATCTGCGAGACGGTGTATTCGAACGGGCGGTGCAGCGTCAGGTCGCGCACCGTCACGCTGCCCCGGGCTATCTCCAGGTCGGCGATCCTGAGCGTCGGTGTGACGTCCCCGGGGGCGTCCGGAGCCGTTGTCCGATCCTGTGCCGCGTCGTCCGTTGCACCGCTTTCGGATATTCTCCCGGCTGCCTGAGTTCCTGCCGTGCTGCCCGTGGGTTTCATCAGCGCCGAGAAATTGTCGCCTTCGGGCGTCATTTCGAACAGCGCCGAGACCCCGGCGGCATAGATTCGGTCGAAACGAAAACGCATCGACCCCATGTCACCCTCGGCGAGCTTCATGCCCAGCGTATCTACGCCCACCACGGGCCGCTGCTGGCGGTCGCGCAGGGCGAAACCCGCCAGCGAGGCCGTACCTTCGGTGCGCAGCGACAGCAGGTGCTCGGTATTGCCCCGCAGCCGTATGTCGGCCGAAAGCCGTCCGTCCACCGCCGCGACGTCGAGCGCCTGCCGGAAGTAGGGCAGCGTCCCGGCCAGTGCGAAGTCCTGCAGGCGGATGCCGATGTCGAATTCCGACGTTGCGATGTTGTACCCCACGTCGGTCGAGAGCGAACCTCCCTCTGCGAAGTTCAGGACGGCGCCCACGTCGGTCTTCTCGCCCGAGAAATAGACGCCCGGGATGTGCAGGTTGATGTCCTTCATGCCCCACGTGGCATCGAGCAGCAGGTCTTTGTAAAACACCTGCCCGTTGCGGATCGAGATGTCGTAGATGCCTATTTCCCACGGCTTCGACGGCTTTTCGGGCGTTGCGGCCGCCGGGATCGTGTCGCCCGCGAAATGTGCCAGGATGTCGTCGAAACTGAACGAGTTGCCCCGCTGGTAGACCTTTATGCCGGGCGCCGCGAACGAGAGCTTCTTGACGACCACGCGGTTGGACAGCAGGGGCCACAGCCGCATGCGCATCTCGAAACTGTCGAGCCGGAAGAAGGTCGTCGAGTCGTCCGCCCCGCCGATGCGCAGGTCGCCGATGCGCAGGCGCCCCGTGAATATGTTGAACTTCAGCCGTTCCATGCGGATCGAGCGGCCTAACAGTTCGCGGTCGTGTTTCTCGATGTAATTTTTTGCCAACGGCGCTATGGATACCGCCACGGCAAGCACAATCACGGCGATCACGGCCGTGACGATCGATGTGATTTTAATCCACTTTTTCATGAGGCGTTTATTTATGCCGGGTCGCAGCCCTGCCGCCGGGCATTCCGTGCGGCGTTGCTATTTCGTTGCGGTTATCTCTTCGAACAGGTGTCCGAAATCCTCTCCCGGCGCGGGCATGTATACCGCGAATCCCAGTGCCTGCGCCGCTTCGACGTTCTTCCGCCCGTCGTCGATGAAGAGCGTCTGTGCGGGGACGATGCCGCTGTCGGCGATCACCTTGCGGAAGATCGCCTCCGAGGGTTTCAGCTCGCGCAGTTCGTAGGAGAGGTATACCTTGTCGAAATAGTCGTCCATCGTGTGCCCGTCGGCCGTGAATTCGCCGCGGATGACCTCCATCGACGCCGGGTTGTTGTTCGACAACACGTAGGTGCGGATCCCCGCCCCGCGCAGCCGTTCCACCTGGCGCAGTTTCCAGACCGGAACCCCCGCCAGGAACGCGCCGTATGCCCCTGCGATCTGGGCGTCGGTGACGTCGTACCGCCCGTCGAGCTTCCGCATCGCGTCGCATGCCTCGTGGAACGACAGGTCGCCCCGTTCCAGCCGTCCGATCATCTCGGCGGGATAGCAGGGGTTTATCAGGTCGGCGACCCGGTTCATGCCGAGCTGCCTGAATGCCGCTGTGCAGCGGTCTATGTCGAGGTCTACGAGGACGCCCCCGAGGTCGAAAATTACATTTTTAATATTTTTCATAGTCATCTATATGTCTTGTCCGTGCGCCGCGTCCCCGGAGTGTGGCTCCGCCGTACTGCTTCCTGCCCCCGGCGGCACAGCCCGGCGCCGTGCGTGTTTTACCCGGCAGGACGGGATCCGTCCTGCGGTGGCCGGCTGCGCCGTCCCGCCTTATTTCTGGAACTTCATCGTGAAACGCCGTACCGGACGCAGCACCCACATCGGCAATACCTTGCAAAAGGGGATCCAGGCGCGGTTCCACCAGTCGGGTACGATGCACCGCCTGCCCCTCCACAACGCCTTCAGCCCCCTGCGCGCACAACTGTCGGGGGTGATGAGCACGCCCAGTTTGCAGCCGATGCGCTGCCAGTAGGGTGTCAGCCCGTAGAGGTCTGTCGCCACGCCTGCCGGGCATACCGCCGTGACGCGGATGCCCCGTTCTCGCACCTCCTTGGCGAATGCCACGGAAAACGAACGCATGTAGGCTTTCGAGGCGCTGTATAGCGCCAGCCCCGGGAACGGCATCCATAGCGAGTAGGACGACATGTTGAGGATGTGCCCCCGTACGCCGCGGCGTACCATGTCCGCGGCGAAGAGGCGGCATAGCTGCGTGACGGTCAGGTCGTGCAGCAGGATGATGCGCTCGATGCGCTCCGCCGGCGTGGCGAGGATGTCGCAGAACGAGAATATCCCGGCGTTGTTGATCACCACGTCGACCCCGATCCCCTCGGCTGCCATGCGGTCGTACAGCTCCTGTGCCGCCCCGACCCGCGCCAGATCTATCGCAATCACCCGCACGTCGGGCGTCATGGCTTCCATTTTCCTGCTGCCGTCTCCCTTTCCGCTGCCGACGCTTTGTTCCGTACTGCCGGCTGCGCACGCCCCGTTCCCGTCCGTCCCGGCCCCGGGTTCCCCCGTAGCCTGGGCAATCCCTGCCGCCGGTTCGCGCCCCGCCGCCCCGCTTCCGTTTGCGGATGCCGTAACTTCCAGTCCTTCCGTAATTTCCAGTCCTTTCGCGGCTTCCGACCCTTCCACGGCCTCCGGTCTTTCCACGGCTGCTTTTCGCCCGGCCGGCCGGGCATTCCGTATCTCTTCCGCCACGGCTTCGAGCGGTGCGCGGTTGTCGCCCGCGATCACCAGCCGGTAGCCCAGCGCTGCCAGCCGCAGGGCGTAGCAGCGTCCGATGCCCGACCCGGCGCCCGTCACCAGCGCCCATGCGCTGCCCGGCGCCACTGCGCCGCGTTCCAGACGGCGTCCGTGCCGCCCGCCCGTGCCGCCCTGCACCTCTGCGGGCTCGCAGGGAGCTGTCACGGCCTTATCCCCGCGTTCCCTGTGCCCGGTCTCGGCCGCGTGCTCCCTGCACCCGGCCTCACCCGTGCGAATCTTGTCCCGGTTCTCGGCCGCATGTTCCCTGCACCCGGCCTTATCTCCGAGGTTCCGGTATCCGGCCGGCGTCCCGCCTTGTGCCGCGGCCCCGGCCGTTTCGCTGTTCCGTTTACGCTTCTCCATGTGTTCCATGCTTACGGCAGCTTGGCCAGTTCTTCCTGTATCCTGCACGGCAGCCCGTCGCAATGCTTGCAGCATTTCATGTCCACCGAGTACATCCGCGCGATGCAGTAGTTGCGGTGGTCGCAGCCGCTGCGTGTCGAAGCGTCGCCCTCGCGGAGCTTGTTGACGAACGCCGGGTCGTTGACCAGCGCCCGGGCCATCTGCACCAGTTCGAACCCTGCGTCCAGCGCCTTGTCGATCCCTTCGCGGCTCACCAGCCCGCCGACATATACCAGCGGGCATTTCAGCTCGGCGCGGAATTTCTTGGCGTCTTCCAGGAAATAGCACTCCTCGAAGGGGAACTGCCGGATCATGAAGGGCCCGCACCAGCGGATGAAATAGCGCAGCCACAGGGGCGAGTAGTAGCTCATCGTGTAGATCGGGATCAGCCCCCGCATCACGGCCATCGGGGCCTTGGACACGAACCCGCCCGAAAGCACGATGCCGTCCACGCCGAAGCGTTCGATCTCGCGGGCTATGGCGATGCTTTCGGGAATCTCGATGCCGCCCCTGAACCCGTCGTACATATTGTGCTTCACCAATACGGCCGTCCCCGTTTTCGCCGCGGCCTCCATCACTTCTGTGAGGCACATCCGCATGAAGCGCATTCTGTTTTCCAACGTCCCGCCGTACTCGTCCTTCCGGTGATTGGTGTAGGGCGAGAGGAACTGCGAGATCAGGTAGCCGTGCCCGGCATGTACCTCCACCGAGTCGAACCCCGCGTCGTGCGCGGTGTGGACGGCCTTCCCGAAATCCCGTGCCACCTGCGCGATCTCGTCCTTGCGCATACCCCGCACGGGGGTGTAGGCATAGAGGTTGAACCCCGTCGATGCGCCGATCGGGATCTGCCCGGCAGTCGTCAAATGGGTCATGTTGCCGCAATGCCCGATCTGGATGCCGGCCGCCGCGCCTTCGCGGTGTACGGCGTCGGTTATCCCGCGCAGCCCGGGCACGATCTCTGGGCGCAGCCACAACTGCTTGTCGAACGACAGTCCGCTGCGGCATACCGCGGCATAGGCCAGCGTGGTCATCCCCACGCCGCCGCGTGCCACCGAAACGTGGTACTCCTTGAGCTGCTCCGTGGGGCCGAAATGGCGCCCCATCGACTCGAACGCCGCCGAACGTACCGTGCGGTTGCGCAGTGTCACGGGGCCTAATTTATAAGGGGTGAACAGTGATGACATTTTCCGGTAGGTTAATAGATGAAAGGTATGATTTTTTTTCGTTTCAGCGCCGTGAATTCCTCCCCGAACTCCTGTGCGTAACGCTTGTAAAGCGATGCCGCACGGGGTGCAAGGTTGGCGAACGTCCACCAGGCGAATACCGCTCCGGCCCACGACCACGAAGCCACGGCGAAGCCCGTCCATTCGAGCAGTTCGCCGAAATAGTTGGCCGACGAGACGTATCGGAACATCCCCCCGCGGGGAATGTAGTGGCGCGTGTCGCCCGGCTTGCGCAGGTTGCGGATGATATGGTCGGAATGGAGGTTTACGGCCATCCCCGCCATGAACAGGGCTCCTCCGACGTAAATGTAGGGCTTTGCGAACCAGTCGGCGTAATAGCCTTCGGGCGAGACGTAGAAGATCCACCCGCCCTGCATCAGCGCGTTGAGCGTGTTGAACGTCATGCCCATCACGACGATCCCCAGCGGCATCTTCGACTCTCCGCGCAGCAGCAGCGGGAAGATGAAGGCGCGCTGCAGGTAGTGCGCCTGGAACAGCACGAAGAGCGCCAGGGGCCCGGCCTCCCATGTCCGCCCGGACATGAGCCAGAGCACGCACATGGCGATGAACACGGGCGACTCCATCATGACCCAGCCCACCTTGTTGGGTACCGGGGGGCCGTATTTCGGGTTGAACAGATAGCCGTACCCGGCTTCGAAAAAGTGCAGGGCGACGTAAACCCCGGCGGCCAGCACGGCCATGACGATCAGGAAGATATTGAATGTTTCTGCCATTTGTCTGCGGTTGGATAAAAACGTCGTAAAGTTACAAAACAAATCGGTATAATGAAAATCGCATCCGCCTCCCCGCCGGTTGTTTTTCTCCTTTCCGGGCACACGGTTGTCTTATTGGTCGCAGCATCTGTCCTGCCGGTCGGATTTTCCCGTTGTGGCCGGGTTCCCATCCCCGCTTTGGGCCCTTCCTGTCTCCCCGGCTTGCCGCCCGCTCAGCCTGCCGCTTTCCGGCCTGCGCCCCGGCCTGCGTGAAAGCCCGCATCCGCCTTCCCGTCCCTCCGCCTACCCGCCTTGTGTCTTCCGCTTTCTCTCTCTGTTTTCCCCGCCCGGCCTATGTCCCGGCCTGTGTGAAATCCCGCATCCGCTTTCCCGTCCCTCCGCCCGCCTTGTGTCTTCCGCTTTCTCCCTCTGTTTTCCCCGCCCGGCCTATGTCCGGGCCTGTGCGGATGCCCCTCTGCGGCGGGCCTGTGTGATTCCGCTGTCGTCCTTTGCCCCCCCCCCCGTCTGCGCCCCGGCCTGCATGAAAGCCCGCATCCCGATAAAAAAACGACGGCCCCCACGATTGTGGAAGCCGTCTGTCCGACCCTTCGCAGCCCCGCAGGGCGCGAAATGCTTTGGCTGCGGGCGCCGGGGCGCCCGCTTTCCGGCATTCGTTCCAGGGTGCCGGAGCCCTCTCGTAAAAACCCCTGCCGAAGCAGGGGCGCCGGGACGGTGACCTGTGACGCTTCGGCGTCACGCCGTACGTACGGTCCGATATGGGAGTTGCCCGCTCCCGGCTGTCGCTCTGCCGTCCGGTGCCGGCGGCGCGACATGCCCTCCCCGGGGCTGCCAGCCGCCGGACGGGGCACATTAGTGCGTAAAGACTTTTCCTTTCTGGTGTTCCTTGTTCTCGTACTTGATGCGCGAGGTAGTGGGGTACTCCAGCTGCTCGAACTCGGCGATGGCATTGCGGATGTCGCCCATCAGCATGTCGGCCATGTCGCGCGACATACCTTGGCGCACCACGATGCGCATTACGACCACGTCCTCGATGTTCTTGGGCATCGTATAGGCGGGAACCATCCAGCCGCTTTGCTGCAGTTTGGCCTGCAGGTCGAACAGCGTCCACTTGGCCTTCTTGTCGTACTCGGGATCCATCATCCAGATGAACAGCGGGTTGACGACCTCCTCCGAATAGTTCTTGAAACATTTCATCGTGCCGATCTGCTGGTGGCAGTACTTGGCGATGTCCATCGAATTCTGCTGGATCTCCTTGTATCCCTCGAATCCCAGGCGGATGAAGTTGTAGTACTGGCCCAGTATCTGCGCTGCGGGGCGCGAGAAGTTGAGGCCGACCTGCGTGATGTTGGCGCCCAGGTAGTTGACCGAGAACGACATTTCGTCGGGCAGGTATTTCTTGTCTTTCCATACCACCCATCCCAGGCCGGGATATACCAGGCCGTACTTGTGGCCCGACGTGGAGATCGACAATACCCACTTGAGGCGGAAGTCCCACTTCTTCTCGGGTTTGAGGAACGGCAGGATGAAACCGCCCGACGCTGCGTCGACGTGGATCGGGATTTCATAGCCGGTCTTGGCGTTGTACTCGTCGAGCGCCTTGTCCAGCCCCTCGATGTCGTCGTCCAGGCCCGTCCACGTGACGCCTGCGATCGGCACGATGCAGATCGTGTTCTCGTCGCACATCTCCAGCGCCTGCTTGGGGTCGAGCGTGATGTGGTCGAGCGTCAGGGGCACGGTGCGCATTTCGATCTGCCACAGCTGGCAGAACTTCTCCCATACGACCTGGAACCCGGCGCTCATCACCAGGTTCGGTTTGTCGAAGGGCTTGCCTGCGGCCTTGCGGCGCTGGCGCCAGCGGAGCCATGCGGCCACGCCGCCCAGCATACATGCCTCCGACGAACCGATGCCCAGCGCACCGGTCTTCCATTCGGCCTTCTCGGGGGTGTTCCACATGTTGGCAACGATGTTCAGGCAGCGGCCGCACATCACCGCGACACGCGGGTACTCCGTTTCGTCGATGTAGTTGATGTTGATGGCCTCGTTCATCAGCCGCGTGGCGTAATCGTCCATGTAGGTCGTTACGAACGTGGCGAGGTTCAGCCGCGGCTGTGTCTGCGGATAGGTCTCGTCCTTGACTAACTGGTAAGCGATCTCGGGAGCCGTCTTGCCCTTGGGGATGAATTCCGTGGGTGCCGGACTGCGCATTTCCTCCGAACCGAAAATGTCGGTCAGCGTGTCTTCGTTGGTGTGTCTTTGCTGATTCATGATGTAAATTTTGTTTTGGTTTACGCCCTCCAACCTTGCATGAACTGTGCCACGGAGCGGTTTTTTTCGGCCTAAACCGGGCTGCGGGGCCTCTTCTGCTTCGGTCGCAGTCCGTTATGAAAAAAATGCCCGGAAAATTTGCAAATCCAAAAATGTTCGATATATTTGTGATATCAAAATAATATCATTCAAAAACTACACGGGTATGGAAAATGGAAATTTCGTTTACAAAGGCTGGAAATGCAATGGTTTCCTGGCATTGGTGCTGATCTTCGGCGGGTTGGCCCTGGGGGTTTACGCGATCGTCGCAGGCGCGCAGCGCATCGACGCCGGGCTGGCGCTCGGCGGCGGACTGGTGGCGGCGGGCGTCGTCTGGAGCCTTTGCATGCTGATCTGCATGGCGGGATTCATGCTGCTCGAACCCAACGAGGCGCGCGTGATGGTCTTTTTCGGTAAATACAAAGGTACCTTCTACGAAACGGGTTACTGGTGGGTCAACCCCTTCATGTCGGCCAAGCAGATCTCGATCCGCGCCCGCAACCTGAACGTCGACCCGATCAAGGTCAACGACAAGACGGGCAACCCGATCCTGATCGGGCTGGTACTGGTCTGGAAGATCAAGCGCGACGATATTTATAAGGCCGTTTTCGAGATCGACGCCCCGACTACGGCCGGGCAGACCGGCGTTTCGGCCACGGCGCGCATGAACATCCTCGAGAACTTCGTGGGCGTGCAGAGCGACGCCGCGTTGCGCCAGGTGGCCGGTTGCTATTCCTATGATAACAATGGTGTTGCGGACGATGAGCTGACGCTCCGCTCGAACAGCGAGCAGATCAACGACCAACTCGAACACACGCTCAACGAACGTCTGGCGATGGCCGGCATCGAGGTGGTCGAGGCCCGCATCAACTACCTGGCCTATGCGCCCGAAATCGCCGCCGTGATGCTGCGCCGCCAGCAGGCCGATGCCATCATCTCCGCCCGCGAGAAGATCGTCGAGGGCGCTGTGTCGATGGTGCACATGGCGCTCGACCGCCTCGGCAACGAGCATATCGTCGAACTGGACGAAGAGCGCAAGGCGGCCATGGTGTCGAATTTGCTCGTAGTGCTCTGTGCCGACGAAGCCGCGCAGCCCGTGGTGAATGCCGGAACCCTGCACCATTGATTTAACTGGGGATGGCTAAAGAGAATAATAACAAGAGTTTCGTACTGCGTATCGACGCCGCGACGATGGACGCACTGGAGCTATGGGCTGCCGACGAGTTCCGCTCGATCAACGGCCAGCTCCAGTGGATCATCGCCGATGCCCTGCGCCGCAGCGGCCGCCTGAAGAAGCCGCGTGCGGCCGCCGGGGCGACCCTGCCGGCCGCGGATACGGGCGTTGCTTCGTCGGGCAGGGACTTCCCGCCGGCTCCGGCGGCCGTTTCTCCCGCGGTTGCCGCCGCTCCTCCTGCTGACGTTGTGTCCGGTGAAGGCACGCCGCCGCTGCAGGATGCCGTCCCTCCCGTTGCCACAGCGGCAGCCGGGGAGGCCGGCCCGCTGCCTCCGCACGCCCGTATGCAGTCCGACGACCCGCAAAAAAATAAAGCCGATATAAAAAAATAAATCCGATGTTCAGGATGTGGAGATGCTATTTTTCCGGCCTGCTCGATGCCGGACGCTGGCGGATGTTTCTGCACAGCCGCATGTGGCTCGGCCTGCCCGTGGCAGCCGTTGTCGCCTTCGTCGTAATTTTCCTGCTGCGCCGTTTCGGTGAAGGTCTCCCGACTGCCGAGGCGCTTTGGAAGGGGGCTGTCTGTGCACTGGTGATTGCTTTTTGCTGGGCTTTGGGCGTATGGGCCGCCGTCGGTCCCGAACCGTCCGATGACGACGGCGGGAAGGACGGGGAGGCCGTCGGTAACGTGGGATCCTGTGCGGCGTGGCGGGGCAGGGTTCTCTGTTTCGTATTGCTGCTGGGGGCGTTCGCCCTGGTTTGCTCGTCCCAGATTTCGGATATGCTGGGCGGCGAATGTTCGCTGGCCCGCGGGTTCGGGGGGATGCTGCTCAAGGCGATGGCGGTTGCGGCCGTCGTTGTTCCCGTATGGCTTGATTCGAGACGCAGTAAATGGTAGGATCAATAAAAGCCGGTGTTATGTCGAATCCGATGTTTATAAAAAGGCCCCGCAACGTTCGCAACCCGAAGGGGGTGCGGATCCGGGCCGCTTTGCGGGCGGCAGCCGGGTTGCTGCTCTTTTTTCTGCTGCTTCGCTCCGACGTGCTGCCCCTGTGGGTTTGCGGGGTGCTGCTGGCGGCGAGTATATTGTTGGGAATCTGCGATGTATATGCGGATTACCGGCGCAAGCGTCCCCGGCAGCGGTGGCGCGATGCGTGGCTGATGCTGTTGTGCCTGTCGCTTGTCATGGGCGTCATTATGCCGTCGGTCGTCTTTGCGGAGGCTCCGGACGACCGGGCGACGGCCTGCATGTTGCTCGGGCTTGGTGCCGTGTCGTTTGCCGCTTGCCTTTACAGCCTGTGGCGCTGGCGGCGCCTGCGCTCCGATGCCGAACTGCGGCTTTGGCAATTGCGCATGAAGCGCCGCAAACTCACGGCATCCCGCCGGATGCAGGCGAATATGTAATAAAAGGAGGTTGCTATGAATCGGAAATGGATTTTTGCGGTTGTTTCGGTGCTTGCGGTTGCGCTGGTGATGTTCCCGCTCAACCTGCTGTGGGTCGGGCAGTCGCCGTTGCATGCGGCAGTGAGTTCCCTGCTGTTCGGCCTGCCCGCACTGCTCACGGCATGGACGCCCAAAGGGCGGTGTGCCGGCGGCCGGGCCGAATCCCGCAGGGCTGCCGGGAATACGGGATTCCGTACCCGCACCGGGCGCCCGGATCGCATTGTGCCTGAGGATCGCGCGGTGCTCCCGGATCATACTGTACCTGCGGATCATACTGTACCTGCGGATCGCACCGAACCCGTGGATCGCACCGAACCCGCCGGGCGAAAGTCCCTGCTGGCGAAAGTCGCGCTGGGGATCGCTTTTTTCGTGCTGGCGGCGATGCTGGCATACGATATTTCGACCGAAGGCGTCGCCGTCGGAGTTACGAAGGCAGTCGGATTCAGTCTGTTGATACTGCTTGCTGCCGTTGGGCATAGATTAGGTTATCTAAAGTTATAGTTTATGAAAAAAATCGTCGTTTTTACGGGTGCGGGGGTAAGCGCCGACAGCGGTCTGGCGACCTTCCGCGATTCCGACGGGTTATGGGCTTCCTACCGGATCGAGGATGTCTGCACGCCCGAGGCGTTGGCGCATAACCGTGCCACGGTCATCGGGTTTTACAACATGCGCCGCCGCGAGATGCTCGCCGCGCAGCCCAATGCCGGGCACGAGGCCATCGCGGGGCTGGAACGGGATTTCGAGGTCGAGGTCTTGACGCAGAACGTAGACGACCTGCACGAGCGTGCCGGCTCGTCGAAAGTGACCCACCTGCACGGCGAACTGACCTGCCTGCGCTCGTCGCGCAATCCCGATCTGGTCGTCCCGATCGAGGGCTGGGAGCAGAAGCTCGACGCCACGGCGCCCGACGGGGCGCTGCTGCGTCCGCACATCGTCTTTTTCGGCGAGGCGGTGCCGATGTTCGAACGTGCCGCGCAGATTGCGCAGACGGCGGATATCATGGTGGTCGTGGGGACTTCGCTGGCGGTCTATCCCGCCGCGTCGCTGGTGCGCTGCGTGCGCCCCGGAATCCCGATCTATGTCGTCGATCCCGGTAATCCCGATACGGCGGGCATCCGCAATCCGCTGACCCTGATCCGCAAACGTGCCGCCGAAGGTATGCCCGGCCTGGCGGAGCTGTTGCGGGAAAAGTATGCGGCGGGGTAGGGACGCCTGCATTTCGCGCCGGCTTATTCGCCCGCATTTCCCGCCCGCTTATTGCTTCGGCATTTTGCTTCCGGATTTTGTTCCTGCTTTTCGTGCCGGTATTTTGCTCCCGGATTTCACCCCGGTAGTTTCTGCCGGCGGATTCCGCTTCGGCGATTCGCGGCCCGAGGCTTGCAGTATTGGCGCTGTGAAAGAAAACCGCCTTCGGGAGAGATCCGAAGGCGGTTTTCGTTTTAGGGAAGGGCAGCCGGCCGAAAAGTGCTGAAACGGGGGGCGTATGAGATGGGACGCCGTTTATTTCAAATCCTTGAAATAGATGTCCAGCAGTTCCTTGGCGGCGATGAACGACGATATTTTGTCCTCCAGCACGCGCTTTTCGTACTCCGCGATGCGTGTTTCGACCGCCGGGTCGTGGTAGAACGAGTTGCGCAGCACTTCGTTGATCGACTCGTACATCCAGTATTTGTTCTGGCGGTTGCGGTTGTGGCGGAAATAGCCGTTGGCCTGGATGTGGTCGAGGAACTCCTCGACGCCTTTCCAGACCTCTTCGAGCCCCGTCGCGGCCACGGCCGAGCAGGTGTATACATTGGGCCGCCAGCCCGATTCCGGGACGGGGAACAGCCTTAGTGCCCCCTGGAACTGGGTCTTGGCCAGTTCGGCCTTGTGGATGTTCTCGCCGTCGGCCTTGGTGATGACCATGATGTCGGCCATCTCCATGATGCCGCGCTTGATGCCCTGCAACTCGTCGCCGGCACCCGAAATCTGCAACAGCATGAACATGTCGACCATCGAGTGCACGGCCGTCTCGGACTGCCCGACGCCCACCGTCTCGATGAATACCACGTCGAAGCCCGCGGCTTCGCACAGGATGATCGTCTCGCGCGTCTTGCGTGCCACGCCGCCCAGCGACCCGGCCGAAGGGGAGGGGCGGATGAAGACGTCGGGATTGCCCGAAATGCTCTCCATGCGGGTTTTGTCGCCGAGGATCGAACCCCCGCTGCGTTCCGACGAGGGGTCGATGGCCAGCACCGCCAGTTTGTGCCGCAGCGAGGTGACCATGTTGCCGATGGCCTCGATGAAGGTCGACTTGCCCGCCCCGGGAACGCCCGTGATGCCGATGCGCACCGATTTCCCGGCGTGCGGCAGGCAGCGTTCGATGATCTGCTGCGCCTGCGCGTAATGGGCGGGGTTGTTGCTTTCGACGAGCGTGATGGCCTGCGACAGGGTGGTGATGTTGCCCGCGAGGATGCCTTCGACGTATTCGTCGGTCGAAAGCCGCCGCTTCTTGCGGCGCGTGAAGTAAGGGCTTACGATAGGTTGGTCTTCAACGCCTTCCGTGACGTTGAGCGCCGTGTCGTGATGGGTATCTGCGTACTCTTTTTCGTAATGGTTTATCTTCGTGAAGGACATGGTGCTATTTACTTGATTTTTCGATGATTTCGGGTGTCAGCTGCAGTGAGTTGCCCATCCACAGCGCCCGGTTCCGGCTGTCGACCAGCACTCCGAACGGGACGTACTGCACGTTGAATGCCGAGAATATCCTGCCTCCGGTGTCCAGTGCGACGGAGATGTGCCGCGAGAGGAACGGCGAAAGCAGGGGGGCGATTTTCTCCTCGTTTTCGCGCGTGACGACCACGACGCGGAGTTTGGCGCCTAATTTGTCGGTTATCGCCCGAAGTTGTTCGAGCGACGCAGTGCAGGCCGGATTCGACGAGTGGAAAAACTCGACGTAGGTCAGGCGCGGGGTGGCGGCGGGTTTCTCTCCCCCGAGCCATGCCGGAACCTTGACCTCGGGTACGCGCTCGCCGAGGGCGATGTTTTGTGCCACGGCCGCCGCAACGGGGAGCGCCAGCGCCAGGAGTAAAGTGAGCAAAACTTTCTTCATAAAAGGCAGCCTTATTTTCAGCGAAGATAACAATTATTTGCCATATGGACGAAAAATTTTACATAGAGTTATGAAAATCGGATTCGAAGAGACCCCGGCCGCGCCTGCCGGGACTTACTCCCGGCACCTTGCCGAACTTTTGGCCGAATATGCCCCCGAGCACGAGTATATCGTTGACAGGGCGCGTTATAAGGAGCTCGACCTCTACCACGGCTTCCGCCCCGGGTTGCCCCTGCCGCTGCTGCGGAGGATACCCAGCGTGATGACCGTCGACAACCTCAATTTTCTGCGCTACCCGCATCTCTATTCGCTGCCCGAGCGGCTGGTGCTGCTGCGGTTCTACCGTCGTGCGCTGCGCTCCGCCAGCCGTCTGATTACGGTCAACCGCGATGCCCGCGAGGAGCTGTCGGAGCGGTTGCGGATCGACCCCGGGCGCATCGAGGTCGTGATGCCCCTCGCCGCGCGCGTCCCGCATGAAACGCCGGGCGGTGCGCAGCTCGAGGCGGTGCGGCGCAAATACATGCTGCCCGGCAGGTTCATCCTCATGCTCGGCACTGTCGAACCGCGCCATAACCACGAGGTGCTCTTCGAGGCGGTCGGCTCGCTCGGCGAACGTGAACGTGCGATCCGTGCGGAGGGGCTCCGCGCAGCGCAGCGCGCCGCCGCGACCGCTGGCCCGGAGCTGCCCGGGCTGGCTGCCGATCGGGATCCGGGGCGGGGTGCCGCCGCAGCGGCAGGGCGGGGCGGCATCGCCACGGGCATGCGCGGTGAGGCCCCGGCGGACACCGCCGTGCGTCCTGCCGCATCTTCCGCCGAGCGGGTCGGGATCGTGGTCTGCGGCCGGCGCACGGCCTATTCGGATTCCCTGCTGGAATTTGCCCGCGGGCGGCATATGGCCTCGCGCGTCGATTTTATCTACGAACTCAGCCCCGACGACCTGCCGGCGCTGTTCCGCCTCGCCCATGCCTTCGTCTACCTGCCCGATGCCGGGATCGAGGCGTCGATCGTGCCCGTGGTGGAGGCGATGCGTGCCGGGGTGCCCATGGTGCTGAGCGACACGCAGCTCAACCGCGAGGCTGCCGGCGACGCCGCGGCCTATGTCCGCCCTGAGGCGGCGGGGGAGGTGGCCGCTGCGCTGGAAAACGTGCTGTCGGACGCGAATTTCCGCCGCGAGATGAAAGCCCGTGAACGCCGCCGCGCCGAACTTTTCTCGGAATACGCCGTCGCCCGCCGGCTGATCGACATTTACAGTTCGCTGTGAAGCGCTTGGCCTTCCCGAAAGGAGCATAAATCCGGAAAAAAATACCAGAAATCTCTTGGGTATTTCCAATTTAATACCCTATCTTTGTGTTCGCAAAATAACAAGCTGGTATTTGACGCGAAATATTCACTAACTTAAATTTTATATTTGCTATGAAAGTTTCTCATATCGAGCATCTTGGCGTCGCAGTGAAGAGCCTCGATGAAGCAATTCCCTACTGGGAAAACGTATTGGGCCTGAAATGCTATGCCATCGAAGAGGTCGCCGACCAGAAGGTGCGCACGGCGTTTTTCATGTTGGGGCAGACCAAGATCGAACTGCTGGAACCCACTTCGGAGGAGTCGACCATCGCCAAATACATCGAGAACCGCGGTGTCGGTATCCACCACATGGCGCTTGCCTGCGAGAATATCGAGGAGCAGCTCGCCGATGCCGAAGCCAAGGGCATCCGCCTGATCGACAAGACCCCGCGCAAGGGCGCCGAGGGGATGACCATCGCTTTCCTGCACCCCAAATCGACCCAGGGCATCCTGACCGAGCTTTGCGAGAATAAGAACAAATAGTGTAACAAGGAATATTGCGGAATCTCCGAATTCCGCCAAAGGCGGAACAGAAGTCCCTCCCGAGGGAGGAATTTAGGGTGGGGTCAGACCTGTAAACGCGGCCGCAGGCCGCGGGCGATACCTGCCGGGAAATTCCGGGGTTCGGAAAAATTACAAACCTACATACTTATGAGTGAAATTCAGAACAAGATCAACCAGCTGATCGAGAACCGCGAAACCGCGCGTCTCGGAGGCGGTCAGAAGCGTATCGACGCCCAGCATGCCAAGGGTAAGTACACGGCTCGCGAGCGCATCCAGATGCTGCTCGACGAAGGCTCCTTCGAGGAGTTCGACATGTTCGTGACGCACCGCTGCTACGACTTCGGGATGGACAAGAGCCATGCCTTCGGCGACGGTGTAGTGACCGGTTACGGTACGATCAACGGACGCCTGGTCTATGTTTTCGCACAGGACTTCACCGTGACGGCGGGTTCGCTGTCGCTGTCGATGTCCGACAAGATCTGCAAGGTCATGGACATGGCCCTGCGCAACGGCGCCCCCTGCATCGGCATGAACGACTCGGGCGGTGCGCGTATCCAGGAAGGCGTGAACGCGCTGGCCGGCTATGCCAACATCTTCCAGCGCAACGTGATGTCGTCGGGCGTCATCCCGCAGATTTCGGCCATCTTCGGCCCCTGCGCCGGCGGTGCCGTTTATTCGCCCGCCCTGACCGACTTCATCATCATGAAGAAGGAGACCTCGAACATGTTCCTCACCGGCCCGAAGGTCGTAAAGACCGTGACGGGCGAGGACGTGACGCAGGAGCAGCTGGGCGGTGCCACGATGCACACCACCAAGTCGGGCGTGGCGCAGTTCGCCGTCGATACCGAGGAGGAGGGCATCGAGCTGATCCGCAAGCTCATCTCCTACATGCCGCAGAACAACATGGAGGATGCCCCGCTGGCCGTCTGCAACGACTCGATCACGCGCCTGGAGGATTCGCTCAACGAGATCATCCCCGACAACGCCAACAAACCCTACGACATGGCCGAGGTCATCCGCGCGATCGTGGACAACGGCGAGTACCTGGAGTCGGCTCCCGGATACGCCAAGAACATCATCACCTGCTTCGCGCGTTTCAACGGCCAGTCGGTCGGCATCGTCGCCAACCAGCCCAAGTTCATGGCCGGCGTGCTCGACATCAACGCCAGCCGCAAGGCCGCGCGTTTCATCCGCTTCTGCGATGCGTTCAACATTCCGATCGTGACCCTGGTGGACGTTCCGGGCTTCCTGCCGGGTACGACCCAGGAGTACGGCGGCGTCATCACTCATGGCGCGAAACTGCTCTTCGCATACTGCGAGGCTACGGTTCCCAAGGTCACCGTCACGCTGCGCAAGGCGTACGGCGGCGCCTATATCGTGATGTCGTCGAAGCACATCCGCGGTGACATCAACTACGCATGGCCGACGGCCGAGATCGCCGTGATGGGCGCCAGCGGTGCCGTCGAGGTGCTCTACGGCAAGGAGGTCGCAGCGATCGAGTCGCCCGAAGAGAAAGCCAAGTTCGTGGCCGAGAAGGAGAAGGAGTACAACGACAAGTTCTCGAACCCCTACAACGCCGCCCGCTACGGCTATATCGACGACGTGATCGAACCGCGCAACACGCGCTTCCGCATTATCCGTGCGCTGCAGTCGCTGGCAACCAAGCGCCTGCAGAACCCCGCGAAGAAGCATTCGAATATTCCGTTGTAATAGAATCGCATGAGTATGAGAATATTATCGGTAATAGACTGGAGCTGGTCGGAGATGCTGTGGGTGGCACTCATCAGTATCTGCCTCGTGTTCCTCGTGCTGGTTCTGCTGGTGTGGGTGATGAAGCTCTTCGGCTATGTCTTCACGCGCCGCCAGGCCGCTGCGACTGCCGCTGCCAATAAGTCCGCGGTAGTTCCGGGGCAGATCCACGACGAGGAGATCGCGGCCATCGCCACGGCCCTGAAGCTCTACCGGAGCGCCCTGCACGACAGGGAGTCCGAAGTGCTGACCATCCTGAGCATCAAGCGTGCCTATTCGCCCTGGAATTCGAAAATTCACGGTTTAACCCCGCTTCCCGAAAGGAAATAGAACTTAAATAACAATGAAAGATTACTCACTGAAAATCAACGGACAGAATTATACCGTGCAGATCGACGAGGTGAACGACGCCTCGACGGTGGCGCACGTCGTCGTCAACGGTACGGCCTACGAGGTCGAGATCGAAGGCGCCAAGACCTCTGCCGCATCGCGGCCCCAGGTGGTGCCCGCTCCCAAGGAAGCCAACAGTGCCATGATTACCCCTGCGACGGCTTCGCCTTCGCCCCGCATCGCCCCTTCGGCCCCCTCGTCGGGTTACGCCGTGAAATGCCCGCTGCCCGGCACCGTGCTCTCGGTCAAGGTGCAGGTCGGCGACAAGGTGGCCTCGGGCCAGACGCTCGTCGTGCTCGAAGCCATGAAGATGGAGAACAATATCGACGCCGACCGTGCCGGTGTAGTCAAGGAGGTCTGCATCCAGCAGGGCGCTACGGTTATGGAAGGCGATAACCTGATCGTTATCGAATAGCCCTATGCTGACAATGCTAACCTCGAACGCTGACTTCGTATGGGACAGCCTGCGTAACTTCGCCGGTTCGACCGGTATCGCGGGTTTCTTCTCCGAGATGGGCTGGGGGAGCGTCGCCATGATCTGTGTGGCATTCTTCCTGCTCTACCTGGCTATCAGGCACAAGTTCGAACCGCTGTTGCTGTTCACCATCGCCTTCGGCATGCTGCTCACCAACCTGCCCGGTGCGAACCTCTACCATACCGAGCTTTTCGCCGACGGACATGTCCACTGGGATATTTTCGTGGCGAATGCCGGACTGCTCGACTACCTCTACCTGGGTGTGAAACTGGGTATCTATCCCTGCCTGATCTTCGTCGGCGTGGGGGCGATGACCGATTTCGGCCCGCTGATCGCCAACCCGAAGAGCTTCCTGCTCGGCGCCGCCGCGCAGATCGGTATCTTCGTGACGTTCCTCGGCGCCTACGCCCTGGGCTTCACGCCCGCGCAGGCCGGTTCCATCGGTATCATCGGCGGTGCGGACGGCCCGACGGCCATCTACCTCACCTCGATGCTCGCTCCCGAACTGCTGGGCCCGATCGCTGTGGCGGCCTACTCCTACATGGCGCTCGTGCCGGTGATCCAGCCGCCCATCATGCGCGCGCTGACCAGCAAGAAGGAGCGTGGCATCAAGATGCGTACGCTGCGCCCGGTTTCGAAGTTGGAGCGTATCCTCTTCCCGCTGATCATCGCCGTGATTATCTCGCTGCTGCTGCCGAGTGCGGCGCCGCTGATCGGCTGCCTCATGCTGGGTAACCTGATGAAGGAGTGCGGCGTGGTAGACCGTCTGAGCAAGACGGTGCAGAACGAACTGATGAACATCGTGGTGATTTTCCTCGGCCTCACGGTCGGCGCTACGGCTACGGCCGAGGCGTTCCTGAACTTCCGTACGCTGGGGATCCTCGTGCTGGGTGTCATCGCGTTTGCCATGGGAACCGCCGGAGGCGTGCTGCTGGCCAAACTGATGAACGTCTTCAGCAAGGACGGGAACAAGATCAACCCGCTGATCGGTTCGGCAGGCGTTTCGGCAGTCCCGATGGCTGCCCGCGTATCGCAGACCGAAGGCCAGAAGGAGAATCCTTCGAACTACCTGCTGATGCACGCCATGGGGCCCAACGTGGCCGGCGTGGTCGGTTCGGCCGTCGCTGCGGGTATCCTGCTGTCGTTCCTCGGATAATACTACGCCGGGCGGCAGAAGTGTCGTCCGCGATAGGGGCGGGCTCCGAAAACCGGAGCCCGCCTTTTTTGTGAGTGGTCGTGCCGGGTTTTTGCAGGCACTCGGCGCCGCTCTTCCGCCCCCGTAGGGACTCCCTCGCCGGGGTCTCCGGCTTCCGTCACGCTCTCCCTCTTCATGCCGTTTTTTTTGTTGCCGGATGCGTTTTATTGGACAACAGTGCGATTTTTTTTGTACCTTTATGAAAACTCCGATCCGCTTGTATCCGGTGAAAAAACGTTGACTATGAAAAAATGCTGTGTATGGTTGCTTGCCCTGTGTGTGTCGCAGGGGGTTGCGGCGCAGGATCCCGAAGCCGGGGAGTGCGTCTTTCACACGGGCTTAGAACAATATCCGACCTTTATGGGCGGAGACCTCACGGAGTTCCGTGCCTGGGTGTACCGGAATGTCCGCTATCCCCGCGAGGCATTCGACCGGGGCGAGCAGGGGCGTATCCTCGTTAGCTTCGTCATCGACACGCTCGGGAACGTTACGCAGGTGGGGCCGTTGAGTGCGGCAGCCCGTGGTGATGAGGAGTGCGGCAAGGAGTCCCCGGGGACGGATGAACGGTACAAGGAGCTGCTGCCGGAGCGGAAGGCGGGGCCGATAGGTATTTCGGAATCGCCGGCGCTGGTTCGCGAGGCCGTGCGCGTCGTGCGCAGCTCGCCCCGCTGGGCGCCTGCCCGGATGGGAGGCGGCATTGCGAACAGCGCGAAAGTGCCCGTGAAATATCTCCTTCCGATCGACTTCCTGCTGAAGCCCGACACTTCGCACCGCTGGCCTGCCGTCGTGCCTCCGGCGGAGTGGAGCCCGGAATATATCTTCTGCCCCGAACCGCAACGATGACCCCGAACCGCCATAATCCGGCTCTGCCGTCGTCGTACGGCATCCGTTCCGCGTTTTTCGTATTTTCGTCCGGACTGATTCCTGAATTATGAGCCGTGGTAAATGGATCGTTGCGTTTCTCTGCGTGCCAGCTGCCCTGCTCGGGGCGGCCATCCTCCGGTCGGGGCATATCTGCGGAAGGTTGCAGGCGGAAGGCGCCGAGACGAAGGCCGTGCTGACAGGCTGCTCATCGCGGGTCGGATTCGTCGGGTACAGGCCGCACGGTCGCCGTTACCGTGAGAAACATGCGGTCTGCTGTTTCGATTACCGCTATGAGGTCGGCGGACAGACGTACACCGGCAAGGTACGCAAGAAAGAGAACCTCCATACGGCCCGCATCGGCGATTCGGTCGTGGTGCGCTACCTGCCCGACAACCCCGGCGTGCACCGGCTCGTGACGGATTCGGCGGGACGCTACGAGGTCGGCCGCCATGCCCGCGGGCGTTCCCGTAGCCGTCGCTGACCCGCGGCCGCGTTCCCGCCTGCCCGTCCGATTTGTAATTCCGGATATAAATATCGTATGTTTGCAGGGATCGTCTACCCGAATCCATTTGAAAATGACCCGATTCTTTTTTCTCCTTGCTGCGCTCCCGTGCTGTGCGGGCTGGGCTGCGGCACATCCGGCCATCCTGCCGGATACTTCCGCCGTGGTAAGGCCGGACACCACTGCTTCCGACCGGACTGTTTACCTGCGCGTGGACGAGCCTCCCCGGTTCCGGGGGGAAGGCGTGCTCGCTTTCCGGGACTGGGTGCTCCGGCACCTGCGTTTCGGCGCGGAGATGTTCCGCGAAGGGGTCGATGCGCGCCTGGTCGTGTCGTTCGTTGTCGGCAGGCAGGGGGCGGTCGAGGAGCCGGAAGTGGTCAGTTCGACGGACGAACGCTGCGCGGCCGAAGTCCTGCGTGTGCTCGCTTCAGCCCCGCTGTGGACGCCCGGCCGCCTGGAGAACGTTGCGGTGCGCACGAAACTGGTAATGCCCGTCAATATTCGGTTGGAGGTGCCTACGGCCGCGGATTCGCTCGCGGCGGGGCTGTCGGATGGAATTCCGTTGGAGGAGGATGTGGCCGGGGAAATGGAACGGATGCCGCTATTTCAGGGCGGGGATCTGCAAAGTTTCCGCAAATGGGTGATGGAGAACCTGAAATATCCCCGGGAGGCGCTCGAGGATGAAGTCGAAGACGACATTGTAGTGACGTTCATTGTCGAAAAGGACGGGACGCTGTCCGAAATCGTCGTGGAGCAGGGACGGAATCTGGCCCTGATCTGGGAAGTAGGGCGGGTGCTCACCCTGTCGCCCAAATGGGAACCCGGCCGGCTCGCGAACGGCGAACCGGTGCGGGTGAGGTATACGCTGCCGTTGATTTTCCGGCTGGACAGAACCCGGCCTGCCGGGCAGCCGGTGCGACCGTCCGTCCCGGGACGGAAAGTCCGGGTCGGCGTTGATGACTATTCTCGTTTTTAATCCGTATTATTTTGCAGAACGAAAACTTTTTAGTACCTTTGCGCACCCGTAAAGTGCGGGGAACGGATTACAAACAAGTTAAATTAAACGTAAAACACAGTGGATTCATTAAGCTACAAGACTATCTCGGCCAATGCTTCGACGGTGACCAAGGAATGGGTCGTCATCGACGCTGCGGATGAGGTATTGGGACGTCTTGCATCGCAGATCGCGAAGATCCTCCGAGGCAAGAACAAGCCCAGCTACACGCCCCACGTGGACTGCGGTGACTACGTCATCGTCATCAACGCGGACAAGGTGAAGCTCACGGGCAAAAAAATGACCGACAAGGTCTACACGCGTCACACCGGATACCCCGGCGGCCAGCGTTTCGCTACGCCTGCCGACTATCTGGCCAAGAAACCGACGTTCATCGTCGAAAAAGCAGTCAAGGGCATGCTGCCCCGCACCCGTCTGGGCGCCGCGCTGCTCAGAAACCTGAAGGTATATGCCGGCACGGAGCATCCGCACGCAGCGCAGAACCCGAAGACCATTAAGTTAAACGAGATTAAGTAAGAGTTATGGAAGTTGTAAACACCGTAGGTCGTCGTAAGGCCGCTGTGGCTCGCGTATACGTGAAGCCGGGTAAGGGTCAGATTACAATCAACCGCAAGGCGCTTGAAGTTTACTTCCCGCTCGAAATTCTCCAGTACCAGGTGAAGCAGCCGCTGCTGGCTACCAACACGGTGGAGAATTACGACATCGTCATCAACCTCGATGGCGGTGGTATTACGGGACAGGCTTCGGCCGCTCGCTTGGGCATCGCACGCGCATTGTGCGAAATCGACGCTGAGATGCGTCCGGCACTGAAAAAGGCCGGGTTCCTCACGCGCGATCCCCGCGAGGTTGAGCGTAAGAAGCCCGGTCAGCCCGGAGCACGCCGCAAGTTCCAGTTCAGCAAGCGTTAATCGCACGACCGGATTTCGGCAAGCACGGTGCGGGTTACAAACCGGAAAGACTACCTATATTATCTATACGCGTATTACTTTCAGGTTGCCCCGCCGCGGAAAACCCGTGGGATCGGCCAGGCCGCTACCCGTCGGGTTGAAGAAAAGAGAATTAAAATTAACAAACACGATTGAATTAAAATGTCACGTACAGATTTTAATACATTATTGGAAGCCGGTGCGCACTTCGGTCACCTGAAGCGCAAATGGAACCCCAAAATGGCTCCTTACATCTTCATGGAGAAGAACGGCATCCACATCATCGACCTGCACAAGACCGTGCTCAAGATCGATGAGGCTGCCGCAGCCATCAAGCAGATCGCCAAGAGCGGCCGCCGCGTGCTGTTCGTAGCCACGAAGAAACAAGCCAAGGATATTGTTGCCGAAAAGGTGGCAGCCGTCGGTATGCCTTACGTCACAGAGCGTTGGGCAGGCGGTATGCTGACAAACTTCCCCACCATACGTAAAGCCGTCAAGAAAATGGCTACCATCGACAAGATGAATAGCGACGGCACGTTCGATAACTTCTCCAAGCGTGAGAAGCTCCAGATTTCCCGCCAGCGCGCGAAGCTCGAGAAGAACCTCGGCTCGATCGCCGACCTGACGCGCCTGCCGGCCGCCCTGTTCGTCGTCGACGTGCAGAAGGAGGCCAACGCCGTAAGGGAGGCAAAACGCCTGAGCATCCCCGTATTTGCAATGGTAGATACTTGTTGTGATCCGACCGACATTGATTACGTTATACCTGCAAATGACGATGCAACCAAGTCGATTGCCGTGGTGCTCGAAGCCATGTGCGCCGCAATCGCCGAGGGTACCGAGGAGCGTAAGCTCGAAAAGGAGAAGGAAGCCCAGGAGGCTGAGGCAGGTGCCGACGCTCCCGTGAAGAAGGAGGGCAAGCCCCGCATCAAGAAGGCCGTGAAGGCAGCCATCGATGCCGAGCAGGCCGCCGTAGCCGAGGTTGTCGCAGCTGTGGAGACTCCGTTCGAGGAGCCCGCAGCCGAAGCAGCAGCCGTTGAAGCAGTAGCCGAAGAGGCAGCTGCGGAAGCGGTAGCCGAGGCCAAGGCCGAGTAATCGCCTTGTGGGGAAATCAATTAACAATAAAAAGAAAGGAAAATTATTATGGAAATCAAAGCTGCTGATGTAATGAAGCTCCGCAAGATGACCGGTGCTGGTATGATGGACTGCAAGAATGCCCTGATCGAGGCCGAAGGTGACTTTGCACGTGCTCAGGACATTATCCGCGAGAAAGGCAAGCTCGTTGTTGCCAAGCGCGCCGACCGCACCGCTACCGAGGGTGTCGTCGTTACGAAGATCGTAGGCCAGAAGGCTTACCTTCTCTGCCTGGCCTGCGAGACCGATTTCGTGGCTCAGAATGCAGAATATACCGCATCGGCCAACGCGATGCTGGAGGTTGCCGTAAAGAACGACGCCGCAGACCGCGACGCCCTGATGGCCTCGAAGAATGACGAAGGCCACACCGTCGAGGAGATGGTGACCGAGAAATCGGGACAGACGGGCGAGAAGATCGAACTGGCATACTATGCCCGCATCGAGGCTCCCTATTGCGCCGCTTACGTGCACTTCAACAAGAAGCTCGGTACGATCCTCGGTTTCAACAAGGAGGTTCCCGCCGAGGTCGCCCACACCGTTGCCATGCAGGCTACGGCGATGGCTCCGGTTTCGATTTCGGAGGCCGACTGCCCCGCGCAGATCGTGGAGCACGAGCGTAAGATCGCCGTCGAGGCCATGAAGCAGGATCCCAAGAACGCCAACAAGCCCGAGGCTATCCTCGAGAAGATCGCCGAGGGTAAGATGCGCAAGTTCTTCGAGGAGAACACGCTGCTGAACCAGCCGGTGGTAGGCGAGAAGGAGACGATCGCCGAGTTCATCCACAAGGCTGACAAAGAGGCTACGGTTGTCGCTTACAAGCGTTTCGCGCTGGGCGAGTAATCTGTCACAAGGAGGGGTGCGATGTGCCCCGCTATATATTCGAAAAGGCCGAAACCCGCACGGGTTTCGGCCTTTTTTTTATCGGCGGCCGCAATTTTTGCAGGCTGCCGTTTTCAGGGGGCCGCGTTTGCCGGCCGGCTTCCGGTTACCGGATTCCGAGCCGCCACATGACCCGGAGGACGAAACGCCGCACGCCCTGGGGGAGTGCCAGCCACCTGTGCGACCGCCGTTTCCAGCGGCGGGAGCAGGTGCGGACGATGCGTCCCGACGGCAGGATGACAGCCGTCATCACGGCGACGATATCCTCCCCGAGGCAATGCTCCGTCGTGCGGTAATTACCGTCCCCGGACAGGGTGAAACGGAGTGTCCCCGCGGCGGAATCCCTCTCTGCGGGGTTTTCCGCGGATGCCTCCGGGGACGGGGCATTCCCTGCGGCTGGTGCGCATACGGGACGGTTCCCTTCGCAGCGGATGCCTGTTTCGATCCCGACGATGCGGTGCAGGATATGGCGCCCTTCGCAGCGGAACAGGACGACGTCGCCCGTCCGCAGGGCGCCGATGCCGCTCGGCGGCGGAGCCGGATGGCGGGTGCCGCAGGCGGGTGTGTGCAGGTCGGGTGCCGTGCCGGGGGTGTCGCCGGAAAATCGGGTCTGGCGGGCGGTGCTGGCATTGCCGTCGGCGGCGCAGGTTTCGGGGACGGGATCCGCAGGTGCTCCGGCTGCCGGGACAGGTGCCGGGGCATATTTCGCAATCGGGGTCAGTACGGCGATGTCCCGTTCGTTGCGCAGCAGCGGCCGCATACTGTGCCCTTTCATGCGGATCTGGACTTCGTGTCCTTCGGCGAGCATCGCTTCGACCTGTTCGAAGAAGAGGCGGTTGGTCAGCAGCATCAGCGGAGGGTGTTTGGGGCGTCGTCACCGAAAACTGTGCGGCAGGAGAGACGGGCTGCCGCGGCATCGGGCAGGCATTCGAGGTGGTAGACGGGGACTTGCGCCACGATTTGGGATACGAGGCGGCAGATGGCGTCTTCCAGCCGCTCGTCGTGTGCGAACGACGGCGGGCACGAAGGCAGCAGCGCCCCGATGGCTTCGATGGGACGCAGGCGGCGGATGCGGTTCTGCGGTGCCTGCGAAAGCCGCACGATGCCCGCTATCGGATTGCTCACGTTGCGGTAACACGGGGTTTTGCCGCTCCACGGCGACCCGCAGGCGAGAACGCCTTGCAGGGCGGGAATCGTGTCTGCCGCGGGAGCGCTTGCCGCTTCGGCAGCCCCTTCCGGGGCGATCCGGATGATCGGGCTGTCGTCGTTGAGCAGGCGTGCCCCGGGGATATGCTCGCGCCACAGGCGCGTGTGGGTGCTCTTTCCCGTGCCCGATTCGCCGAGGAAGAGTACGGTGCGCCCGTCCAGGCTGATCACCGACGAGTGTACGGCTACCGCCCGGCGTTCCAGCGCGGCGATGTTGAACATCGTCCACAGCCCGAAGCGGAACAGCGCCGGATTGTGCTCCGGGGTGATGTCGCTCGTGGCGTCGGGGCTGCCGAAGGCTTTGTGAAACCGTGCCGGGGCGCTGCCGTCGCGGGGTGTCATGGTAAGCAGGTAGCCCTCCGTGCCGCGGCCGAAACGGCAGTCGGCATCGGCGTCGGTGAAGTCGAATGCGTCGAGTTCGCAGTAGCCGGCCGTGTCGCCGGCGAGCAGTCCCGTGCGCAGGATGAGGTCTGGTTGTGCCGTGCCCGCCGGGGATGTCGCAGGGCGGGGTGCACTCCTTTCCGTCCCCGGTGTTTCCGACGGGGAGGGCGCTGCGGTTGTCGCCGTTCCGGGCACGGGGCCCGCCATACGGTTGCTGCCGGCGTCCGTTTCCGTTTTGCTTCCGGCCGCGAACGGTGCCAGCGCCATGCCGAAGGCGCCTGTCGTGAACCGGTGCGGGATGTCGATGCGTATGCCGGCTATGAGGTATTCCATGTTTTATTCTCCTATCGTTATGATCCTGTTACAGTATTCGAGCGAGCTTTCGCGGTGGGCGATGACGACCAGTGTCAGCCCGGCATCCCGTGCCGCGAGCCCGGCGATCGAGCGGTTGATCTCCTCTTCGGTGCGGCTGTCGAGCGCCGAGGTCGCCTCGTCGAAGAAAAGCACGTCGGCCTGCCGGTAGAGCGCACGGGCTATGCCGATGCGCTGGCGCTGTCCGCCCGAGAGGCGGCAGCCGCACTCCCCGACGTGGGTGTCGATCCCTTTCGCCAGTCCGGCGACCAGCTCCCCGAGCTGTGCCGTGCGGAGCGCCTGCATGACCCGCTCCCGGTCGACCTCCCCGGCGGGGATGCCCAGCGCGACGTTGGCCGCGAAGCTGCCGTCGGCGATGAAGAGGCTCTGCGAGACGTACCCGATGCGGTTCTGCCATGTCCGGCGGTTGGCCGCCGTAAGCGGCGTGCCGTCGATGACGATTTCACCTCCGGTCGGCTCGTACAGTCCCAGCAGCAGGTTGAAGAGCGTCGTTTTCCCGGCGCCCGAGGCTCCGCGGATACCGATGCGCTCGCCCTTGCGGATCGTCAGCGAAAGGCCGTGGAAAAGCTCGCGCCCGCCGTCCGCGAAGCGGAACCTAAGGTCGCGCACGGCGATCTCGCGGCTGAAGGGCAGTTTTTCGGGGGTGCGGATACTATCGGCGGCGGGGTTCCCGGGAGTGCCGGGTTTGCAGAGAGTGCCGGAATTGCCGGGGGCAACGGTTGCGACGGGTGTGCTGCGCGGGCCGGGGGTGGCGGATGGGGCGGGTGTGTCCCGGCACTCTGCGGTATCGCTCCGTCCGGGGGAAGTCTGCTGTTCCGGGGTATCGCTCCGTCCGGGGATATTATGTCGTTCCGGGGTGTTGTGCTGTCCCGGGGCATTTGTCGGGGTGCCGGGAACTGGGCTTACCTCCGGGGTTTTCCCGCAGGCCGGGGCGGTGTCCGCGAAGTCCCGGGTGCTCTGTGCGGCCGCTTTCCCCGGATTCGGGGTAGCCGGCGCCGGGGGGCAGTCCGCCGCGGCGTCGCGCAGGATGCCGATCGTGTAGCGGTTGTATTTGATGGCCGTCCAGCCGGTCATGATGTTGCGCACCGAAGGCATCAGGCGCAGTGCGGCCACGGCGAATACGCCGAACAGCATTTGCGCCCGCCCGTCGCCGTCGCCGAGGCTCAGAGCCACGAGCAGGGCCATGCCCACGGCCAGCCCGACCTCGGTGAAGGTCTGGGGCAGCAGCCCGATCGCCGTTTCGCGCAGGCGCGTGCGGATCACCTGATCCATCGCCCGGTCGAACTGGCGGAGCATCATCGGGAAGGCATTGTTGATCTCGATGTCGGCATAGCCGCGGAAGGTCTCGGCCACGAGCCGCGCCTTTTCGCGCTGCGCCTTGTTTTCCAGTTCCCCGTAGCGGTTGATGCGGTTGCGCACCAGTCCGTAATAGAGCCAGATCGAGGGCAGGAAGACCGCCAGGGCGAGCAGTGCCGCGAGGGGCGTGTACCACATCAGCGCCCCGAACAGCAGCACGAGCAGCATCGCCTCGGCGGCGATGGCGGCGGCGGGTTTGAGCACGCCCGCCGCGAAGGCCAGGCAGACGACGTTGACGTTGCGGGCCAGTACGGCCGAGTTCGACGCCTTGACGAACGGCAGCCCCCGGTCGTGGTAGGTGACGAGCAGCCGCCGCGAGAGCGTGCGGTAGAGTGCGAAGATATAGTTGCGTTCGACGCGGGCGAGCCACAGCCCGAGCAGGCTCTTCAGGACGATCACGCCCACCACGGCCGCGCAGACCGCCAGCGCGAAACTGCGCTGTGAGGCGAAGCCCAGCCCGTCGTAGGCGCGTGCCAGCATCCCGCCGCCCTCGAGGCTGCCGGGGTCGAGCACCAGCGCCAGCACGGGCAGCAGCATGGCCAGCCCGAGGAAATTCAGCCCTGCGCGCAGCAGGAGCGTGCAGGCGACCCACACTCCCCGGCGGCGGAACGCACGCGGTATGATGCCGATGGTTTCGTTCATCTTATCCTTCCACTTTTTCGATCTCTCCCAGTTTCACGTACCACAGGTACCCTTCGCATTCGGTGTAGCCCATTTGCCGCAGCAGGCCGAGGTATTCGCCCACCTGGCGGCGGTAGCGTCCGGGTTCGCGGCTTCCGAACTTGTAGTCGACGACCACGGCCCGCGTGCCGCGGATCATCACGCGGTCGGGGCGCCGGGTCGACCCGGCGCCGGGGACAATGATCTCGTTCTCGTTGCGCACGCGCTGCCAGCCGCCCCCGAACCATTCGCCCACGACGGGGTGCGCCAGCGCCCGGGCGATCATCCCCCGCAGCGCTTCGGCTTCGCCGGGCGACAGCGTGCCGTCGTCCCGCATCCGCTGTACGGCCTCGTAGATCTGTTGCCGGTCGTCGGCCTCCTCGAAGGCCTTGTGCATCAGGATGCCGAAATTGCGGGGCGAGAGTTCCACCTCGTCCTCCTCCTCGAAATAGCGTTGCGAGGGGAGCCTCAGCCGCAGGTCGGCGCGTGCCGTGGGGTAGTTCTCCAGCACGACGTGCCTGCCGTCGGATGCTTTGCCGCCGCCGGGCACGGGGCCCGTGAAGAGCCCGAATTCGAACCTTTCGCCCTCCTCGGTCGCGGTGCGGCGCCCTTCGGTGCCGTCGAGCAGCGCTTTGTCGCCGTCGGCTCCGATGCTTTGCAGCAGCAGCCCGCCGACGCTCTTGCCGCCCTTGCGGGGGATGAAGACGTGCAGCGACTCGGCGGCGCGTGTCAGGGCCACGTACAGCAGATTGATGTTGTCGACGTGCGAATAGACCAGCTCGCGGTAGTACTCCGCCGAGAAGCCCGATTCGGCCATCGCCTTCTTGTATTTCACCGGGAAGCGCCCGACGGCGCCGGCATCGCCCTGCGCCTCGGCCCAGACGATGTTCGTCACGTTGCCGCCCGACTTGGGATCGAGCTGCCACGAGCACCAGGGGATCAGCACCACGCGCTTTTCGAGCCCCTTGGCCTTGTGTATGGTCGTGATCTCGACGGTCGTTGCGCTCTCGTCGACGCTCAGCGACCGGTTCTGCCCCTGCTGCTCCCACCAGTCGAGGAACAGCGCGATGTCGGCGATTTTGCTGGCGCAGAAGCCGATGATCTGTTCGTGTATGGCTTGCAGGTAGGCCGTCTGCTGCCTGTCGTCGTGCAGCGCGTGGCGCATGACGATCCGCTCGAACGCCTCCTCGGGCGACAGCAGCCGGATCGAACGGAAAAAGGTGCGTTCGTCCCCGGGCAGCGGGCGGTCGAACCCGCGGCCGAGGTAGTGGTTGTAGACGGCGCGGCTGAGCGAGTCGTCGGGGTTGAGCGACAGGCGCAGCGCCGCGGCGATGAACGAACTGACGGGGGCGTTGCCCACGATCAGCGCTTCCTGCGTCATCACATCGAACCGGTAGCGCGGGTCGTCGTTGCGGCGTTTGAAATCCAGCAGCTCGGCGGCCACCCTGGCGCCGTCGGTCGCCCCGCGCACCAGGATCATGATGTCGCACGGACGGAAACCCTTGTCCAGCACCTCGCAGATGCGCTCCACGACGGGCGGCCGTTCGGCGAAGGTCTCCACCGAAACATAGCCCGGCCTCCCGCCCAGGCGGCGGGGGGTCTGCGCATGTTCGCGGTAGGCGTCGCACAGTGTGTCGCGCAGCCCGGCGGCGGTGCGGGCATCCATGTCGCCCCGCGCCGCGGCTTCGTCCAGCGTCGCGTTGAGCGCCCGGTTGTCGGCTTCGACCACGCGGCCGATGGCCTTGTTGTTGAAATCCACCACGGCGGGCAGGCTGCGGTAGTTTTCCGTGAGGTTGACCAGTTCGGTGCTGTCCGCGCCCAGCGCCCGCTGCGCCTGCGAGTGGAGTATTTTCCAGTCGCCGCCCCGCCAGCGGTAGATCGACTGCTTGATGTCGCCCACGATCAGCACCGAGGTCGCCTCGCTCTGCGCCATGGCGTTTTGCAGCAGGGGCAGGAAATTCTCCCACTCCTTCACGGAGGTGTCCTGGAATTCGTCGATCATGAAGTGTTCGAAGCGGTTGCCGACCTTCTCGTAGATGAACGGCGCGTCGTTGTGGCCGATGAATTCCGAGAGGATGTATTTGGTCTCCGAGAGGAGCATCATGTTTTCCTGGTCGCACATCTGCTGCACCTTGGCATAGAGGTCGGAGAGCAGCGCGAAGCTGCGGTAGTTCTCGCGCAGCAGGTCGCAGGTGTTCCACGCGCGGACGTTCTCATCGTAGAGGCCGCACATTTCGCGCAGCAGGGGTTGCAGCCGGGAACGCAGCCCCTGTGCCGTGCTGCCGGGTTTTCCCCACGCCTCGTCCCTGGTGCAGGCCGCCTCCGCGCGGCTTCCGTAGCGCTCGAAGCTGCCGCCCGCCACGGCGTAGAAATAGGCCGCGAAGCCCGAGCCTTTGTAGGGAAAGTCGGCGACCGAGGCGCCTGCGTCCCCGATGATCCGCACGGCTTCGGCCGCAGCGTCCTGCATCCGTTTTTTGGTCGCCGCGGCGTGCGCCGTGGCTTCGCCCACGATACGCGCCAGTTCCTCGCGCGGGCGGGCCGCCGAGAGTGCGTCCTTGTTTTTCTCCTTGAACAGCTCGCCGCCCAGCGTGAGGATGCCGTCGCGGATGTCCCATTTCTTGCCTTCGTCGATGCGCTCCTGCACGAAGTCCGTGAGCCAGCGCTGCAGGTCGCGGTCGGTGGTGATCTGCTCGATGAGCGTGTCGGCGCTCTTGGTCAGCACCGAGGCCGTTTCGATCTCGACGTTGTAATTGAGGTCGATGCCCAGCTCCTTGATGAAGGCGCGCAGGATGCGCTGGAAGAAGGTGTCGATCGTCAGCACCGTGAAGCGCGAATAGTCGTGCAGGATCTTCGACCGCACCTCCCGGGCGCGTCGGCGCACCGTGGCGGCATCGAGCGACAATTCGCGGCAGAGGTTGTCGAGGTAGGAGCTCGGCTGTCCCGAGGCCAGCAGGTGGATCTCCTTGAGGATGCGCGATTTCATCTCTTCGGTGGCCTTGTTGGTGAAGGTCACGGCGAGGATGTGGCGGTAAATGCCGGGCTGTTCGACCACGTCGCGCACGTATTTGTACGCCAACTGGTAGGTCTTGCCCGACCCTGCGCTTGCATTCAGAATTCTCGCCCTCACTGTCCGAAATGTCGTTTTAGGTAGTAAAAGTACAAAACAAATCCCGAACGGCAAACCGGGGTTCGCAATATTTTTGTATTTTAGCGACGTATTTAAACCTACAATGTATGAAGAAGATGATTCTGAGCGCCGTGATGCTGGTTTTCGCAGCCTCCGGCCGTGCACAGGAGGCGGGTGCCGCAAGTCCTACGGAACATAACGAGTGGCTGACCACGTTCGAGGCCGTCGCGGTGGATGCCGACCTGGATATCAAATTCGTGAAAGTCCCCGACACCGAGGCCCCCAAGATCGTATACGACACGAAAGGCTCCTATACTTCGAAATTCCGCGCCGAGGTGAAGGACAAAACCCTGCGTATCAGCGAGAAGTATGATTCGCGCCGTCCCGACCGCACCCAGGTGACGGTCTATTACAATACGTTGCAGTCCGTTTCGCTGTCGGGCGCCGCAGCCGTGTTCGAGGGAACGGTGGATGCGGTGCTGCTCGACCTGACCCTGGGGCGCAAGGCGTCGCTCACGGCGGCGTTCGATGTCAAAGATCTCAGGATGGAGCTCACGGGCGGCAGCAGCGCGACGCTCACCGGCAAGGCGGGCTACCTGACGCTGTTCGCCTCGACGGGCAGGGTCGCGGCCTCGGGGCTGGAGGTGATGTCGGCCGAGGTCAATGCACAGAGCAAGGCCGACGTGTCGCTGTGGATCACCGACCGGTTCATCGGCAAGACCACGACCAACGCCCGTATTACCTATAAGGGGCAGCCTGCCGTCGTGCGCGGCGGCGCCAAGTTCATGGGCGGTGAGATCAGCCACGTAGAATAGTCTCATGGAACAATAATGCGAAGGGGGCTTCCGGATTCCGGGCGGACGATACCGCCGGGAAAGTCGCCGGGGCTGTCCGAACTGCTATGAAGGGATTTCTGGAGGAGGTGGCCGCCGACCTGTATGCGCGCTATGGCGAGGGACTGTCCGATCGGGCGGTGCTCTTCCCGTCGCGGCGTGCGCGGCTGTTTTTCGTCGATGCCCTGGGGCGTATCGCCGGGCGTCCGATGTGGCAGCCCGAATGGGTGACGATCGACGACCTGACGGGTGAAATATCGGGGCTGCATACGGGCGACCGCGTGCGGCTCATCACCGAGCTCTACAAAGTCTACTCGGCCTACCACAACGAACCTTTCGACAAGTTCTATTTCTGGGGCGACATGCTCCTCACGGACTTCGATACGATCGACAAATACCTGATCGACGCGCAGATGCTGTTCCGCAACATCTCGGAGATCAAGGAGATCGAAGCCGATATTTCCTACCTCACGCCCGCGCAGCTGCGCATCCTTTCGTTCTGGTCCTCGTTCGGCGAGCAGGCCGATCTTTCGGAGGAGAAACGCCGTTTTCTGGCGATCTGGAAGACCCTCGGCCCCATCTACCGCCGCTTCCGGGAGCGTCTCTCGTCGCTCGGCATCGCCTACAACGGCATGGTGCAGCGCGCCGCCGCCGACCGCATCCGCGGGGGCGGGTTCGCCTTCCCCGAGCCCCGGCGTTATGTCGTGGCGGGGTTCAACGCCCTTTCCGAGTGCGAGAAGCGCCTTTTCGGGTTCCTCGCCACGGCGGCCGAAACCGATTTTTACTGGGACTACGACTCCTATTATAAGGACGACCCCGAACAGGAGGCGGGTATGTTCGTGCGTTCGAACGTGGCGCAGTTCCCGCCCCGCACGGAACTTCGGCACGACAACATGCGGGGGGAGAAGCAGATCGTGTCGGTCGCCGCCGTCTCGAACGCCGTGCAGTGCAAGTATGCCGCGGCGATCCTCGCCGACCTTGCCCGCCGCCGCAGGGAGGAAGACCCCGGTATCGCCGCGGGCGCCAGGCCCGCGCTGGGCAAGGAGACCGCCGTGGTGCTTACCGACGAGAACCTGCTGCTGCCGCTGCTGTACGCCCTGCCCGCCGACATCGGACGGGTGAACGTGACGATGGGCTTCCCCCTGCGGCAGAGCCTGGCCTACACGTTCGTCGAGCGTCTGGTGGAGTTGCAGAACCACCGCCGCCGCAAGGGCGACGGCTGCACGTTCTACCATGCCGACGTCGCCGGCATCCTCGCACACCCCTATGTGGCCGAGTGCGACGCCGCACTCACGCGCACGATGCACGAGGAGATCGTCCGTGACCGCCGCATTTCGGTCGATGCCGCGTGGCTGGGCCGCAACGAATTGCTGAAACGGATCTTTACGCCCGCCGCGACGTGGCGCGAGTTGTCCGACTACATGCTGGACGTGGTCGCCGCCGTGGCGCGCCAGCCCTACGAGGGCGACGATGCACGGCAGCGGGTCGAATTCCTGGCGGTCATCGCCGAGCAGGTCACCAAGTTGCGCAACTCGCTCGACGAGTGCGATATCGACCTTACGGCCGAGGTCTACACCTCGCTGCTGCGCCGGCACTTGCAGACGCTGCGCATCCCCTTCGAGGGCGAGCCGCTGGAGGGCATCCAGATCATGGGGATCCTCGAGACCCGCAACCTCGATTTCGAAAACGTCATCATCCTTTCGATGAACGACGACAATTTCCCCGGCAATCATATGGCGCAGGCGTCGTTCATCCCCTACAACCTGCGTGCGGCCTACGAGCTGCCCACGCCCGAGCACCACGAGGGCGTCTATGCCTACTATTTCTACCGCCTGATCCAGCGCGCCAAGACCGTCCACATGCTCTATTGCTCGCACGCCGACGACAAGTCTACGGGCGAGCCGAGCCGCTATATCTACCAGTTGGACTACGAGAGCGGCTTCGACGTGCGCAAGGTCGAAGTGGGGGTGGACGTCAACCTGGCCGAAACGGCGCCGATCGAGGTGCCCAAGGACGAAGGGGTGATGGCCCGGCTGGAGCGTTTCGTCGACGCCCAAAGCCCTGCGACGCTCTCGCCGACGGCGTTTTTCCGCTACGTGGCCTGCCCCTTGCGCTTCTATTTCCATTCCATAGCCCGCTTGGAGGCCGATGACGAAATTTCCGAGGAGGTCGATGCCCCGATGTTCGGTACGATCCTCCATGCCGCCGTGCAGACGCTTTACGCCCGCATCGCGGGGGAGGCGCATCCCGGTGAAACCCTGCGTGCGATGATCCGTACGGGCGAAGTGGCGCAGGCGGTCGAGGCGGCTATCAACGAGAACTATTTGCAGGATAAACATGCCACAGCCGAAGATTATTCGGGCAACCTGTTGCTGGTGAAGGACATCGTGATCCGTTACCTGCGGGGCGGGGTGATGCCCTACGACGCCGCGCACGATGCTTTCGCCGTGTCGGGGCTGGAGGAGCCCGTGGCCTATCCGTTCCGCTTTCGCGCGGGCGGGCGCGACCTGGAGATGAAATTCGCCGGCATCGCCGACCGTATCGACACGCTCGACGACGGGGCGCTGAGGGTGGTGGACTACAAGACCGGGGCGCCGCATCTCGAATTCGACGGTGTGGAGAGCCTGTTCACGGGCACGGGCAAACAACGCCTTTCGAACATCCTGCAAACGCTGCTCTACGCGATGATGCTGCACCGGTCGCGCGGCTGCGACGTCGAACCGGCGCTCTATTACGTCCGCAACATGAACCGCCCCGGCTATTCGCCGCAGCTGGACGACAAGCAAACGGGGGTGAAGGGGGCGCGCTATACGCTTTACCGCGAGCGTTTCGAGGAACTGCTGCGCGCGCAGCTCGCCGAACTCTACGACACCTCGGTTCCGTTCCGCCAGTGCGAGGATGCCGATACCTGCAAGTACTGCGACTTCAACGTGATCTGCAAGCGCTGACCGGCTGTATCGTGACGGGGGCGGACGAGTTCCGCTGCCGGATGGTGATTACTCCCGGAAATTACATGGCTCGGTTGTGGAAGATCGGCCGGATGGATGCTGTTGGGGACGGCGCGGAGGAATGAGTGCGTCCGGCAGCGGATGCCGGATGTCGGATGTCGGGTGCAGATGCCGGATACAGGATGCCGGGAACGGCCTGGGCGGCGATGGTCAGAGCGTTACCCTGAAATAGGCCGCTCCGCTGCGGCGGGCCGCTTCGAGCCCGATTTCGGAGTCTTCGAAGATCAGCGTTTCCTGCGGCGTGCAGCCCTCGCGGCGCATGGCCTCCAGGAAGCAGTCCGGGGCGGGTTTGCTGTGCTCGACGTCAGCGCCCGAGAGGATGCCGTTCACGGAGCCGTTCGGCCCCTCGCCCGGCGCGGGATCCCATGCCGCACCCGGGGTTGCCGCATCTGTTCCGGCCGTGGCGGTATATGAC